>TARA_B110000438_G_scaffold157715_1_pt1 | contig 18633 bp, 14 predicted proteins | sample TARA_B110000438 | Tara Oceans TARA_B110000438 (sample SAMEA4398413) | marine metagenome | biome: Polar Biome; feature: [MES] marine water layer (ENVO:01000295) within the mesopelagic zone...; material: water (ENVO:00002006), including particulate matter (ENVO:01000060) such... | reverse complement strand
CCGGCTGGGGGCCGGGAGGTCGTAGGTTCAAATCCTGCTGCCCCGACCATGGTAAAGGAGAAGGATTTGTTAAGAAAAGTTTTAATTTTATTATTAATTTTATTATTTAGTGTAATTGCTTGTGGAAATGATCAAAATAAAATATATGAGCCTATAGTATCTAAAGATAAAATTGAATTCCCATTTGAAGAGAATAAAGATGGGACAATGATTATTATTTTTAGAAATTACGATTCAGAAAGTATAAAATTGTCTCTATTATTAATTTCACAGAATGAATTAGTAAATAATTCTCAAACTAAAGACTTTTGTGAAGAAGTAAATCTTTTGAGGTCTGGGATAATGGTTGAAGAATGGATTCCTATAAATTTTAATTACCCAATAATAAATGAAGGAGCAATAGAAAACCAAAACGATAATCCTAACTTGATAAGTTACAACTTACCAATGGGTACTTATATAGTAATGTTACAAGATTCAGAATCCTGTAATAGAGATAATTATATAACTTTTGATATTACAACAAATAAAGCATTTGAAGATTAGAAAAGGAAAAAAATGATATACGAACTAAGAATTTATGAATGTTTTTCAGGAAGATTAGAAAATCTTAATTCTAGATTTAGAAACCATACACTTAAACTTTTTGAAAAACATGGAATAAAAAATATAGGATATTGGACAACTGACATAGGCCCTAGCAACAATACATTAACTTACCTTTTAGCTTATGAGAACGAAGAATCTAGAGTAAAATCATGGAAAGATTTTAGAAATGATCCAGAATGGGGAAAAGTAGTAGAAGATTCACATAAAGACGGACTGATTGTAAAAAATGTAGAAAATCAATTATTAAATCCTACTGATTACTCACCACTTAAGTAGAAAAAATTAAAACTAATGGTAGTATAAATTCAAATATTGATATTTAAAGAAAATAGCTAAAAAAGGGAAATTATGAAAGAAATAAGAAGATCTCTATCAGGCAAAGCTGCAATAGTTGGAGTAGCTGAGTCAGATAAGATAGGTAAAGTCCCTGAAATATCTCCTTTAGGTCATCATGCACAAGCTGCTCATAATGCCCTAGATGATGCTGGTTTAAAAATTTCAGACGTAGATGGATTATTTACTGCAGGATATTCAACTTATGACTTAGGTGAATATTTAGGTATTGAACCAAACTTTACTGATTCAACTGTTGTAGGAGGTTCTTCTTTTGTAATTCATTTAGCGCACGCCCTTGCTGCAATTAATGCTGGTTACTGTGAAGTTGCATTAATTACTCATGGTCAAAGCGGTAGAAGTGATAGGGCAAGATCCAAAAGTGGAGGAGGAATGCCAGCAGATCAATATACATCTCCTTACGGTATTATGGGCCCTCCAATAAACTATGCCATGGCAGCAAGAAAATATATGGAAATGTATGGTGAAGATAGAACAAGGCAAGGACTTGCTGAAATAGCTGTTTCAACTAGAAAATGGGCTAATATGAATGAAAAGGCTTACTTTTTTGACAAGCCAATGACATTTGATGATTATCATGATTCAAGATGGATTTCTTGGCCATTCCATTTACTTGATTGTTGTTTAGTAACAGATGCAGGAGCTGCAATAGTTGTAACTTCAATTGAAAAAGCTAAAGATACAAAAAAAAATCCTATTAAAATTTTAGGTGTCGGTGAAGGTCATGATCATGGATCTCTAATCTCACAAATGCCAGATTTAACAAGAACATATGGAAGAAAGACCGGACCTAGGGCATTAGAAATGGCCGGATTAGATCATAAAGATATTGATTTAGCAATGATTTATGATTCTTTCACATATACAGTTCTAGCTACATTAGAAAGCTTAGGTTTTTGTGGACCAGGTGAAGGTCCTGATTTTCTAGCAAACCAAGTAACAGCTCCAGGTGGGACATTTCCTTTAAACACTAATGGAGGAGGATTATCTTATACTCATCCAGGAATGTATGGTATTTTTACTGTCATAGAAGCTGTGAGGCAATTAAGAGGTGAAACAGGAAAAAGGCAACTAGATAATTGTGATATAGCCTTAGCACATGGTACAGGTGGATTGTTATCTAGCACAGGAACAGTACTACTAACATCTAACTAAAAATTAAATCTTCAGTATTATAAAGGAGAAAATATGAGTGACAAAATAAAACCAATTCCACAACCAGAATCTGATAAGTACTGGGAAGCAGCAAACGAAAAAAAATTATTAATTCAAAAATTTGGAGATCATATACAATTTTATCCTAGGGCTGTGTCAACAAAAGATGGCAGTAGAGATGTAGAATGGATAGAAGCTTCAGGTAAAGCTAAACTTTATACTTTTACTATAGTTCATGCTGCCCCTCACCCAAGTTTTGTAGAAGAAGTTCCGTATATTGCAGCTATTGTAACTCTTGAAGAAGGTGTAAATATGCCAACAAGAATAATTGGTATAGATCCTGAACCTGAAAATTTAAAAATTGGAATGGACCTAGTAGTAGATTTTATAGATGCTGACGGTCAAAACCTTCCTGTATTTAAACCAGCTTAATGCTAAATAGTCTTATAAAAATCAGTGATTGTGATTATGATGATTTAAATAACATCATAATTTCTGCTATTGAATTTAAAAACGGTAAGAAATCTAATATTTTAAATAATAAAACTGGAGTTTTATTATTTGATAAACCTTCACTAAGAACTAAATTATCATTTATGGTTGGTATTGAAAAATTAGGTGGTAATTCTATATATTTTTCTCCAGAAGAAATAGGAATGGGTTCTAGAGAACCTATTCCTGATGTATCAAGTGTTGTTAGTAGAATGGCTGATTTAGCAATAATACGTACATTTGAACAAAATAAAATAGAATCGTATTCTAAATTTTCAAGCATACCAGTTATCAATGCCCTCACTGATGATGATCATCCATGTCAAGCTTTAGCTGATATATTGACAATTTATGAAAATAATGGAGATTTTAAAAATAAAAATATTGCTTTTATTGGTGATAGTAACAATGTAGCTAAAAGTTTAGGTTACGCAGTTTTAACACTGGGAGGAAACTTTTCTGTAGCTTCGCCTTCTGGTTATTCATTCAATAAAGAAACTATAGATCTTTTTTCAAGTTTAGAAAATAAAAATTTTATTAATACTGAAAACCCAGAAGAAATCATAAAAAATGCAGATATTGTATATACCGATGTTTGGACAAGTATGGGACAAGAATCAGAAAAAAAACAAAGACTAGTTGACTTTAAGGGATTCCAAGTAACTTCTAAATTATTAGACAAAGCTAATAAAAATGTTAAATTTATGCATGATTTACCTGCGCATCCAGGAGAAGAGATTGAAGAGGGTTTATTATATAATCCAAAGTCAATTGTATTCGATCAAGCTGAAAATAGATTGTGGGCGCAAACAGCTCTTATAGATTACATTTTTAGAAGTCTGTAGAATAAGAAAAAAAGAGTCTTAAAAAAATGATCATTTCCATAATTGGTAGACCTAATGTAGGAAAATCTACTTTATTTAATAGAATAGCAGGAGAAAGAATATCTATTGTATCTAATATTTCAGGTACAACAAGGGATAGAATATCGACAAATACTAACTGGAATGGTAGAAATTTTATCTTAATTGATACAGGTGGTATTGATGAAAGGTCAACAGAGTCTTTTCAATCTTCAATAACTGAGCAAGCACTTATAGCCATTAAGGAAAGCGATAAATTAATCTTTATGGTTGATGGTAAAGAAGGCCTAAATCCTCTTGATAATGAAGTATTAAATTTAATTCGAAAAAACCATAAAAAAGCAGTACTTGCAATTAATAAATTAGATCTAGCAAATAGTGAACACTTTGCTTCAGAGTTTGCTGTAATCTCTGAATTTGAAAGTGTTAAAGTAAGTGCTTATCACAACAGAGGTATAACTGAACTATTAGAAAAAGTTATGTCTAATTCAAAAAGTATAGAACCTCAAGGTTCAGAAATAAAACTATCAATTGTAGGGCATCCAAATGTGGGCAAATCCAGTATTTTCAATTTGTTGACAGAATCAGACAGATCAATTGTAAGCGATATTCCTGGCACAACAAGAGATAGTATAGATTTCAATATAGATTATCTAAATAAAAAAATTAAATTTATTGATACTGCAGGACTAAGAAAAAGAGGTCAAATTGAACGAGGAATAGAAAAATACTCAGCTATAAGAACTTTAAAATCTGTAGAAAATGCTGACGTTTGTATTTTGATTATAAATTCAGAAGAAATGATAACAGCCCAAGATTTACATATATCTGGGTTTATTAAAGACTTAATGAGGCCTTGCATAATACTGCTTAATAAAATTGACCTCTTAGAAAAATTTGATAGAGAAAATTTAGTATTAGAAATAAAGAAAAAATTTAATCACATACCTGATATACCTGTATTATTTACATCTGCAATAACAAAATTAAATATTGAAAAGATTGTTCCAGAAGCTATAAAGGTATATGAAAATTCTATAAAAAGAATTAATAAAAAAGAGCTTAATAGCTGCTTTTTAGATGCAATAAGTCGAAGACAACCATCATCTAAAGGTAATAAAAGTCCTGAAATATTTTCTATAAGCCAGTATAAAATAGGTCCTCCAGGATTTAAATTTGAATCAACTAACTATGATTTAATACACTTTAGTTATAAAAGATATTTAGAAAATCAAATAAGAAAAAGTTTTGACTTTTCAGGATGTCCCATAAGTCTAAAATTTGTAAAAGGGAGAAGATTTTGATGATTTATATCAATATTTTACTATTGTTTATTATTTGCTACCTATTAGGCTCAATTCAAAGTGGGATATTACTAGCAAAATTTTTTTACAAATTAGATATTAGAAACTTTGGATCTAAAAGCACAGGAGCAACAAATATAAATAGAGTTTTAGGGGTCAAACCAGGAATTGTAGTATTAATAATAGATATATTTAAAGGGCTAATTCCAATACTAATTATAAAGTTGTTTTTAGATGATAATCTTTTAGGAATAATTGGATCTTGTGCTATTGTACTAGGCCACTGCTTTCCGTTGTTTCATAAATTTAAGGGCGGTAAGGGTGTAGCAACAGGATTTGGCGGCGTTATTATACACATCCCAGCAATAGCTATTGTTTTAATTATTGCACTTCCTTTAATTATAATTACGAAATTTGTTTCATTAGGGGCTATAGTGGGAGCAATTTTATCTATTCTTTTAATAGTATTATTGGTAATGACAAGTTTATTAGAAATTGAATACTTAATAATAGGATTCATAATTCCATCAATAATTCTTTTTAAGCATTATCCAAATTTAATAAGATTAATAAATAAAACTGAAAATAAAATTTCTTTCAATCATGACTCTAAATAAAATAGCTATCCTCGGTATAACATCCTGGGGTGTAACACTAGCAAATCTATTATCTCAAAATTCAAATAATGTAATTTTATTATCAAGAAATTCTGATGAAAATAATTTAATTTTAAAAACAAGATATATTAAAAGGGATATAACTTATAAATTAAATAATAATATTTCTATCTCTAATGATTATAAAAAAGTTATAACTGAAGCTAATATAATTTTATTAGTAGTGCCAAGTTATAGCATTGAAAAAAATATATTGAAAATTTCTAATTTTTTATCAAATGATAAAATCATAATAAGTGCAACTAAAGGATTTGAATATCATTCAAAAAAAACTATATCTCAATATATTGTAGAAAAAACTAACATGGATGAAAAAAATATTGGGGTAATTTCAGGTCCTAATATTTCTTCTGAAATATATCAAGGACTTCCTTCTTCTACAGTTATAGGTATAAATCAAGTTCATGAAACTTATATAAGGAATATTTTTAATTCAAATAAATTTAGAGCATATAGTTCGAATGATATTATTGGAATTGAAATGGGAGGTATACTAAAAAATATATTTGCTATAGGAGCTGGAAGTATTCATGAATATAATTTAGGCACTAATGCCATGGCTTCATACATTACTAGAGCATTGTATGAAATAACTAACTTAGCATCTTTATTTGGAGGTAAAAAAGATACTTTTTACGGTAATTCTGGATTAGGTGATTTAATTACAACTTGTTTTAATACAAATAGTAGGAACCATAGATTAGGTAGACTTTTAGCTAAAGGCACAAATTTAGAAAATGCTAAAAAAAGTATTGAAGGTGTTGTAGAAGGAGTTCAAACTACAAAAATTATTCAGGAAATATTATTAAAAGATATTTCCAAATATCCAATAACTAATGAAGTTTATAATGTTTTATTTAATAATAAAGAACCTAAGATTGCTATCAATGATTTAATGAGCAGGGAAGATACTAGCGAGTAATTTGTAACAAATAATTAATATTATTTACAGCACAAATTGCTGCAGTCTCAGCTCTTAAAATATTAGTCCCTAAGCTCTGTATATTAAAGTCACTATCTATTAATTTTTCATATTCATTTTTTGTAAAGCCACCTTCAGGTCCTATTATCAATAAAATTTTTTTATAATCATGAATTTTTTCTTTTATTAGATTTTTAGTATCAGATTCTTCATAAAACATTATTTTCAATGTGTCTGATTTATTATATTCTTCAACTAAATCATCTAATGAAATCGGAGATTTAATTATAGGAACAAAATTAGTTCCACATTGCTCAGCTGCAGAAATAGAAATATTTTTAAGTCTTTCAAGCCTATTTATATTAAATCTATTAACAAATGTTTTATTGGTATATTCAGTGATTAATGGAAAAATTTTATTTATTCCAATTTCTGTAATTTTTTCTACTCCATTTTCAAATCTAGAAGGTTTAATTATAGAAAATGCTAAATGTATTTCAGGTAATTTATTATTTATATTATTAGATGAATCAGATACTATTTCTAAAATTACTTTATCTTTAAAAATGGATATTATTTTTGTTATATAAGATAACCCATTTCCATTAAAAATCTCAATATTATCACCTTCATTCATTCTTAAAACAGAGGTTACTTTATGAAACTTAGAGTTTTCAATTTCAATTTTATTATTTATTTTGTTTGGATAAAATATTCTTAACATAGTTTATTCTAATACAATACAAACCCATTCTTTTTCTATTTTTTCTTCTATTAGTTTCAATCCTACTGATTGTAATTTATCAATAGTTTCTGATTTATTTTTTGTTAAAATTCCAGAACAAATAATTGTACCTTTATTTGATAATTTATTTTTTAAAATTTCTGCATATTTTAAGATAATACTAGAAGATATATTAGCAAAAATAATATCAAAATTTAAATGTTCTTCTAAGTTTTCTATAGATCCTACCTTAAGATCTATATCTTCTAATTTTGAACGAGAAATATTTTCTTTAGAAGATTTTATTGCTAATTCGTCAATGTCTATTGCTATAATTTTCTTTGAATTCATTTTTTTAGCTGCAATGCTTAGAATGCCCGAACCACAACCAAAATCCAAAACTTTTTTGTTTTTAAAATCTATTTTTTCTATCTGTTCCAACATCATTTTTGTTGTAGGATGATGCCCTGTTCCAAATCCTAAACCAGGATTAATATTTATTATAATTTTTGAATTATTTTTTTTTTCATCGTCAAAATCTGAACTTATAATAAATTTTTTTCCTATTTCTATTGAAGGAAATTTTTGATCTGTCCATTCACTTGTAAGAATCTTTTTTATTCTAATTTCAGGAATTTCTGCAACTAATCGTATTAAAGAAACTCCACCTTCTATATAACCGATTTTATTTTTTTGATCATTATCATCTTTAATATAACTTTTTATAGTAACTTCTGAAATAAGTGGTTTGAGTTCGTTTTCATCAGGGTTATATTGAACATTTTCTTCAATAACAAAATCATAGTCACAATACTTCTTGAAAACATAAGAAATAGGTTCAACAAATTCATTTTTTATATCTAAACTTATTTCTATAAGAGATTTATCTTCCATTAAGAGTCTGTTGATAAAGATTTTTTCAATTCTTCAAATAATTTTTTCTGTTCTTTAGAAATACTTGAAGGAATAAGAACATTAATTGTAATTATATGACTTCCTCTTCTATTATTTCTTCCTATAGAAACGATTCCTTTATCAGATAATCTTAATTTCTTTCCAGATTGAATACCCGAAGGTACCTTTAATTCAATATCACCATCTAGCGTTTGCACTAGTATTTTATCACCTAAAACTGCTTGAGCAATATTAATATTTTCTATTGAATATATATCTGAAGCAACTCTTTCAAATTTTGCATGTCTATTAACATGCACGCTCACATACAAATCACCAGATTGGCCTTTTTTAACTCCAGAGTCTCCTTGGCTTCTTATTCTTATTTTAGAATTATCTTCTATTCCTGCAGGAATAGTTATTGCAAGTTTTCTATTAATTCTTTTTTTACCATTTCCATTACATGGTTTACATTTTTTAGATATGTTAACACCTTCTCCATCACATGATCCACAAGAAGAAACTTGTTGAAATTGCCCAAAAAAAGTTTTTTGCAATCTTGTTACTTTGCCTGAACCATTACATGAAGAACATGTAGTTTTATCAGAATTAGATTCTGCTTTTGAACCTTTACAGATATCGCAAATTTCAAATCTATCTACAATAACATTTTTTTCAGTACCAAATGCCGATTCTTCAAATGAAATACTAACAGGAATTTCTAAGTCGTTTCCTCTAGAAGAATTAGCTTCTGAAGATCCTCCTCCTCCAAAAAAAGTGTCAAAAATACTTCCAAATCCACCTAAATCTTCAAATCCTGAAAATCCTGAAGCTCCATTACCAGAATTTTTCAAACCTTCATAACCATACTGATCATAAAGCTTTCTTTTTTCAGGATCACTTAAGACTTGATATGCTTCATTAATTTCTTTGAATTTTTGGTCTGCACCTGGTTCTTGATTTCTATCAGGATGATATTTTAAAGCTTGTTGCCTAAATGCTTTCTTAATATCTTCTTCAGTTGCGTCTCTAGAAACACCTAATAATTGATAGTATTCTTTTTGTTGAGTCATAATTTTAAATAATAATAAATTATATTATATACTTCTTACATTGAATCTATAGAAAACTAAAGTCAAAATATTTAATTTTCTAAAATAATTATTTCTTGAACATCTCCCAAATTATTAACATTAAAAGAAACTTTATTTTTTGGCTCAAAGTCTTTAATGCCTAGGACTTTAATTATACCTTCTAAACCTTTAGAAGAACTTGAAGAGCTTTTATCATAACCAGATATGATTATCTTCTTAGTATCAAGAGATCTTATAATGTTTGATAAAATTTCAGAGTCAATATTATTATTGTCTGGTGAAAAAATAACAATATTAGATGAAGCAAGCACAGAGAGGGTCTCTGAATCAAAAGGAGAACCAATCATGCCAATGATAGCAACGGAAAGCCCCCTAGATTCAAGTTTATAGCATGTAGAAATTCTTTTTTCTTGATCATTAATGATTGAATTAGCAACACCAAATATTGATAAGCTATTAACTTCATATTCTCCAGGAGAATCTACTACAGTTAAGTTACTTGAAAAAGGCTCTTGAATATCTGTACAGACTAAAACAGTATTATCAGTATACGAAGATGAATCGATATTTTCATTATCAGGATTGATAATGACATCAACTAATTCATCAGAAACTCTAAAAGAATTTTTTCCTAACCAAGAAATATCCATAATTAATAATTATATATTTTTTCTTTTTCGATTAAGCAAATAAACAGGAGCTAAAGACAGTAATATTAAACCTACACTAGCAGGGCCTCCACCTCTTGAATTACATCCACCAGAAGAATCTTCAATTATAGAATCATCCATTGCACTTGAACTAACAACTATTGGTGTTGGTGTTGGTGTGGCAGTAAAAGTAGCCGTAGGTTCAGCTACAGGGGTAGCAGTACGAGTTGGCTCCATCGTAGGAGTAGGAGTAGGAATAGCAGTTGGTACCATAGTAGGAGTAGGAGTAGGAATTACAGGCACAGGTGTTGGAGCGATATATTCAGGAAAAAATAATTTATATTCTGTTTGAAAATCATCTGGTAAAAAAGAATATGTAGTCTTTGAAAAATAATTTGCTATCTTAAAAACTATTGGTTTACCAACATAAGTAACATCACCAGGATCAATTGTAATACTAAAAGAATTTCCACTAATTTGACCAGTACCAACTAATTCATTACCTGAATAAGCAGTAATAGAGCTATAGCCACTAGGTGCTTCTAAGATAGACCCAAAAATTAATGAACCAGTCAGAAAAGATGGTTCTGCTTTATCAGGAGTAGGAGTAGGAGTAGCTTGAGGTATAGCAGAAAAATGTAAATTTAAAACTCGTGAAATAGGTAAAGTCCAAGTACATCCTGGACAATAACTACCAGAAGTTGTAAGAGGACCATATATTTCTTTTTCAAAAGCAACTTGATCTCCTATCCAAAATTCTATTTCACCGCCCTCAAGAGAAGAAGCAGGTCCAACTTCAAGCCCGCTATATCTACCAGTTAAATGCTGAGCAATAGAAACTGAGCCAATCACCGTACCATTGATTTTAGCTTCAAGATTTAAACCGTCAAGGGAAGATGTTTTAGCTGTTTGACCACTTATAAATACATCACCTTGAAAGATAAGCATATGAAGTTCGGGAATATCCTGAGCTTCAAGAGTATCTTCTGAAAACGCTAATCCAGAAGTAATAAAAAGAACTAATATTGCTAATAAACTAAACTTCATAAAATATTTCATAATTTGGGTATTACTATTTTTATATATATCTATTTATTATAAAGTTTTTAAATAAAAAAAAGCAGTCATATTTCAGACTGCTTTTTTTTATTTTGTAACTTATTACTAAGGAACAATTGGAGTCAATAGTCCTGAAGACCCTGGTTTTGCGAAAACCCAGAAAGCTTCACCTATGTTCACATTTTGTGCATCAGTTGTATCGTCAGATACACAAGCTGTAAGATTAGCAACACCTTCATCTATTGCAATTTCAACCCAAGCTAAGCTTGTAGTGTTGTACTCATATGCTTTAGTAACAGATGATCCATTACATGCACCTAAGTAACTTGCATTAGTTTTGTAAAGTGTTCCTTCATTAGCTTGAGTCTTAGCCTTAGTAGCGTCTGTGACACCAATTAGGTTCCAACCTGAAGCTAAGTCAATAGATCCAATTGATGGAGGAGCAGAAGCACTAGGTCCTTCTGGTCCTGTCAATGAAACTGCTTGAGATGAGAACTCAGTAGAGTGAACCCAGTATCCATTACCAGAAGTAATAGAACTTAGACCACCACTATATGTTCCACTAGCAGCATCTTTAGTAGCCACATTCCATGGGGAACTCTTAGCCATTGCATCGTATCCAACTACTTGGTCAATACCAGAGTTAGTGAATACATTTGATACACCATTAGACACAGGGTCTGATGGGAAAGACATTAAGTTCCAACCAGCAAGTATAGTGGTTTTGAAGTCAGCTCTTGAAGTTACCTTCAAGTTATAAGATCCTTCAGCACCTTTGTTACCGGCAAGGTCAGTAGCTTTAGCTTTTACAGCATAAGTTTTAGCTGTAAGATCAGCAGTTGGGACCATGAAGTATTTCTTGCTATTAGTTGTAGCTAATTGAGCAAGTATGTCATCGCCACCAAATGAGGCTGATACTACAGTTACTGTACTATTATCTGTGAATTCAATGATCACATATGGTCTTGGTAGTGTAGTTGTTGAACCTACAGTAGCATCACCATCTGGATCAGTTACCAATACAGGAGTTGTTTTATCTAGTCTAAATGTATGAGCACTAGCAGAACTCTGGTCTCTAGAACCAGATGTTCCTGTATTAGGCGAAGTTGAAGCGTCAGTTCCAGAAACTATAACTGCTTTACCATCTTTAGCAGCAACATCTGAAAATGCACTTCCACTAAATGCAGCAGTATAAGTTAATGAATCCTGAGCAACAGCTGTTACTGTACCTTCAGCAGCAGTCGTGGTAGTTGTCGCGCTTGAAGCAGCGTTTTGGTTACCAGAGATTTTTATTTGGTCAGCACCATTTGTTAATACAGCTGCGTTATTGTTAGTAACTGTAACAATGACGTTTTCACCACTGTTTACAACAGAAGTTATAGCTATGTTTATAAGTTCAGCTGCAGGTATTGGGTTAGTATCACCCGCTGCAAGAACAATCTCATCTGTCAAGCTACCATCTTTATCTGTGTCAATAACAGTTTTAGTGTTTATTGTTAAAGCCTTTGCAGTAGCAGCAGCTAGTTCATCTAAGTCACTTGAAGCTGAAATTACTTCATATACTCCAGTAGTTCCATAATCTTGAGCGAAAATTGAAACTGTAGGAGGTGTGCTTAATACTTCAGAAGTAGTAATTGTCATAGTCATTGAAGACTTAGTCAATTTATCAGAAGCATTAGAACCAGTTCCTGTACCTGAACCACCAGACACAGTAACACCTATAGTAGGTTTGATTTTATCAATTGCTCCAGCAACAGTTCCTGATTTAGTAGAGTTACCTGCTAAGTCAGATACATCACCCTTCAATACCACCTTTGGTGTATCAGCAGAAGTCATATTAGAAGGTAATGTCAAATAAACATTCTTTCTAAAGTCATAAGCAGTACCAGAAGCATTTGTACCATTAGTTCCAACTTCAGCAGATAAAGGAGTCAAAACTGTTCCTGAATCTAAAGTAACTTGGAAGGCAGTAGCATCTGCAGTAGAAATTTCGTCATCGAAAGCAACTACTATTTTGTCTAATGCACCAGTTTTTTCAGCATATGTACCAGCGTTATAGTAAACACCAGTTTCTGTATTTGCTGAATCAATTGTTGGTTTTAATTCGTCAATATTGAATGTGTACGGATCTCCAACTGCCACAGTGTCTGTGTCAGCTTTAGCATCACTAAACCCTCTGTTTCCAGCTAAGTCAGTAGCAGAGATCATATAGTCTACAACTACATCTGGAGTTGCAAGAGCTGCATTACAGCTTATTGCACCAGCAAAGTTTGTGTGAGTTGAAGCACCAGTATTAACAATACCGGCCTCGTTAGTTCCGTCGGCAGTACCAGTAGAACATGGAATGTTAGCAGAGGTAGCGACTGTCCATGTAATACTTGTTATACCATCTACCATGGTTGTTGTATTGTCTAATGTTACGGCCATTGCATCATATCGGTCTTGCAAGTTAATTGAACCTGCTCCACCAAGCCATGCACCAGCTAAATTAGTTGTTGTAATAACATCTGTAATACCTGTAGTGGCAGTGTCATTCAACATATCAACATACAAAGTAGCTGTGCTTACATCAAGACCAGATCCAATATCTGAAGCTGTTCCTGTAAATGTAGGCTGTCTATCCTTGAATGAAGAACCAGCTGTAGGGCTGCTAACAGTAGCACTAGGAGCAGAAGCATCAACCGTTACAGTTGCTTTTACTTTTGTTCCAGTTGTTGCGCTAGTTGTAGCAGAACTATCTGTCAAATCTTGGTATTGAACAGTAATAGTAGAGTTAGCTTGAGCTTCTACTATTGGAGTTCTATCAATACCTGTTATAAATGGTCTTGTTAATCCTTGTGTAGGTGCTCCAGCTCCAGTTGAAATAGTATCTGAACCAACTCTACCAGATTTCAAGTCCGCACTTGTCACTGTGTTGTTAGCACCAGTATCAACTTTTTCGTTATCTACTATGTTGTTTCCAATCATAGCTCCAACGTTAACAATATCTGAAGTGTTTTCAACAACAGCTACAGGGAATGATAATGTAAGAGTCATATCTCTAGCAGCGGTATGTGCAACTCCACAATTAGCTACAAGTGTACAAGTAGCTACAGTTACAGATGTAAGTTGTCCAACGTTACCAGCAACTATATCGTTACCTCCACCGTCAGTACCAAACGTGAAACTGTCCAATATACTTCCATCAGCATCATCATCTAATATGAAGTCTCCTGCAGGAAGTGTAACTACTGGTATAGCAGTAGGTGTATTAATCGCAATACTTGCAGTTAAATCATGTCCTTCAGCTAAAGTTACGTATTCACAGTCAGCGTGAACACCACCGTGAGCGTCCCATCTACCATCAGCAGGTGTAGTTCCAGTTACAGCAGCTTGCGCTCCTGATGTTCCACAAGTGAATGTGTTAGATTGATCGGTTCCAGAAGCTTGAATACCAGTTAAGGTAGTTAGAGCTGTGTTATCGTTTACACCTTCAGTGTCAGCTACTATAAATTCAGCTTCGAAAATACCTGTGTTTCTTCCAGTTTCAACAACTGAAATAACACTTGCATTTGCTTGAAGTTGAACAGTAGACCATGCAGTTACAGTAAATGTGTTTACTGCAGATGAGTAATAACCTATAAATAGATCATCTCCATCAATAATGTTACCAGCACCATGGCTAGCACCAACTGCAGTGTTTGAAATTATTGTAACCATTGGGGAAGTTGCAGCAACTGTTGCAGAATTACCGTTTGCTACAGCAACAATCTGCCAAACTGCTCCACCTTCATTACATGTTCCAGACCAAGCAGTTCCACTCCAAGCTGGAGTTTCAGTATTTGCACAGTCTATAACACTTATTTCGTCAGTTAAATCACCATCACTATCAGAGTCAATAACAGGACTTCCTGCTAAACCCTGAGCAACAGGAGTCATTCCTGTAGCGTGAGTAGCAGAAGCATCCGCAATGTCATTCACACCAGAACGTGTAGCTACTTTAGTATTAAAATCTGAATCAGCAACTGTTATAACAACCTTGTTAGCATCTATCAAGTGAGAATTCTTTACTGCATTTGCAGTAGTCACATCTGTCATTGTTACATAAACAGTAGACGCATTCTTTCTTGAAGAAGGTGCAGTCAAGCTTGCTGCTGGACTGGCTTCCGTTGTTTTGGCTGTTGCCTTGTTAGTAAGAGCGACCGTACCTAATTTTTCAGCTTGAACAATACTGTCACTAGACATTAAAAATCCGGTTCCAAGTATTGCTACAGCTAAAACGTAAATTAAGCCTCGGCTCGCAATTTGTTTTATGATATTCATCTCAGTTCTACCTCTCATGAATAATTTATTATTAATAAGTCTCAACTACAGTAAATACAAAATATACCACTGCAGTTAATAAACCTTCTCTTACTTTATCTAAAAATCTTTTAGAAATCAACAAAACTTATTACGAATTTGAAAGAAAGTTTAAATATCTTCTTATTTTTTACTTTTTTCAAATAAAGCAAAGTCGCTTTGTATTGCTAAACACTTTTAGATAACTTAATCAAAAGTCATGAATAAAATATAACGCAATTTAAAAGGTAAGGTCAATGTGTTTTTTTACGAGTTTCAACAAGTTTCAACAAGTTTTAACAAGTTTTAACAAGTTTCAACAGTTTTTAAAAACATTTTTATTAATTTTAATATACGATTAGCAATCATATATATATATAAATTAAGAAAAGAAAAAAATAAGATAGCTTCTATTTAACTTTTTGATCCTGCAGATATCCTTGCATGTTATCAAGAAAATCTTGATTACTCTTTGAAGACCTTAACCCATCCAAAACTTTTTCAGTCCAGGATTTTGAATTATTATCTGGAGGGAATGCAGCCATGATTCTTCTTATTTGAGTTATTTTAGAAAGTGTAATTTCATTTTGAAGTAGTTCTTCATGCCTAGTCCCGCTTTTCTCTATATTAATTGCTGGCCAAATCCTTCTTTCTGCAAGAGATCTATCTAGATGCAGTTCCATGTTACCAGTACCTTTAAACTCTTCGTAAATCAAGTCATCTAGTCTGCTTCCTGTATCAACTAAAGCTGTAGCTATTATAGTAAGGCTAGCACCTTCTTCACAATTTCTTGCAGCACCAAAGAATTTTTTAGGAGGATACAAAGCATACGGATCCATACCACCAGAAAGAGTCTTTCCAGAAGATGGAACAGCAATATTATATGCTCTACCTAATCTAGTAAGTGAATCTAATAGAAGTACAACATCGTGACCAGATTCTACTAACCTTCTTGCTCTTTCAAGGGCAACTTCAGATGTTTTACAGTGATCTTCAACAGGTTCGTCAAATGTTGAAGAAAAAATCTCTCCTTTTACTGATCTTCTCATATCAGTTACTTCTTCAGGTCTTTCACCTATTAATGCAACTATTAATTTAATGTTTGGAGCATTTTTTTCAATAGAATTGGCTATATCTTTTAAAAGAATAGTTTTACCCGCTTTTGGAGGAGCTACAATTAAAGCTCTTTGACCTTTACCTATAGGAGATACTAAATCAATAATTCTTGAAGACATAACTTTAGGTTCATTTTCTAAAATTATTTGTTCGTTTGGATATATAGATGTAAATTTTTCAAAGTTGAGTCTACTTTCTATTTTTTCAACAGAAACTCCATTAACAGCCTCTACATTAATTGCACCAGGGTATCTTTGAGAACCACCTTCATCTGGATATTCAATTTGAGCTAAAACAAAGTCTCCTGATCTTAATTTATTTTTTCTGATTATACCGCGTGAAATATGAATGTCATTTGGAGAATTTTTTTGACCTGGGGGTCTTAAGAATCCAAATTGGTCAGGAAGTATATCTAAAATACCAGCACCAATATTTGCATTTTTTTCTTCTGCTTCTACTGCAAAAAGCATATTAATTAAATCAGTTCTATCTTTAGGAGACTCTGTGATTTTTTTTTCTTTAGCAATTTTTATTAGCTCCTTATTTTCCATAGAAGCAAAATTAGTAAGTTCTACTATTTTGGAATAGTTTGAGGAGTTAGTATTTTTTTTAATATTCTTCTTTACTACTTCAGGTTTAGTCCCTTTAGTATTAGATGAAGAACTAGAAATTTTTTTTCTTCTAACAGGTTTTTCTTCAGAATTTTCGTTTTCTGTTTTGGATATTGTCAATCTAATTTTCCTAATTAAATTTATTTATTTAATTTTTTGATTAGTTACTTTTAGGGTTTTTAGAAATAAAGGGGGAATCAAAAAATTGTTTGATATCAAATATTCTATATATAATTTAGGAGTTGGTCAAATCAACAATCTTATAGGCGGAATTGTGCTCCTATTTTTTTTTGGTTCAATGAAGCTTTCATAAAATAATCAAATAAAGGATGTGGTTTATCAAGTCTAGATGCAAATTCTGGATGAAATTGACTTCCTATCATAAAGGGGTGATCAGATAATTCAGATATTTCAACCAAATTATTATCTGGGCAAATACCTGAAGTTATGAAACCTTTAGAATTTAATGCTTCTTTATAGTAGTCGTTAAATTCATATCTATGGCGATGGCGTTCAACTATAGTTTCTTTTTTATAAATTTCCCTTGCAAGGGATTTCTCTTGCAAATTACACCTATAACCACCTAGTCTCATAGTACCTCCTGTTTCTTGAAGTCCTTTTTGTGATTCAATAATATCTATAACAGGGTTACTTGTTTCATTATCAAACTCTGTAGAATTGGCATCTAAAAGACCTAAAACATTTTTTGAAAATTCTATAACCATTATTTGCATTCCAAGGCAAAGTCCTAAATATGGAATTTTATATTCTCTACAAAATTTTGCAGCTTCAATCATACCTGAAACTCCTCTTTCTCCAAAACCCCCAGGTACTATTATTCCGGATAATTGATCAAAAAAGTCTTTTTTATTATTTACAGATAATAAGTCAGAGTCAATCCAATTAATATTTACATTTATAGAGTTATTTGCTGCAGCATGTTTTATGGCTTCTGTAACTGAAAGGTAAGAGTCTGGTAACTCAACATACTTTCCAACAACACCAATATCAACGGTTTCATGAGCTTTATTTATATTAGAGCAAAGTTTTTTCCAATTTTTTAAATCTGGTTCAATCTCTTTAAATCCAAGTCTTTTAATTAATATATTTCCTAATCCTTGATTTTCTAAATGAACAGGAACATCATAAACGCTCTTAAAGTCTCTCAATGAAATCACATTTTCAGTTGGAACATCACAATATAAAGATATTTTCTCTTTTACAGAGTTCTCTACATCTTTTTCAGATCTACAAATAATTGAGTCAGGTTGAATACCCATTCCTCTTAATGCTTGCACTGAATGCTGTGTAGGTTTTGTTTTAATTTCATCAGATGTTGAAAGATAAGGAAGTAATGTTAGGTGTAAGTAAAAAACATTATCTGTTGAAGAGTCATTTCTAATTTGTCTGATAGCTTCTATAAAAGGTTGTCCTTCTATATCCCCTATAGTCCCTCCAACTTCTACCATTATTACCTCAGCTGAAGAATTTTTGGAAAGTTCAAAAATTTTTGACTTAATAGCATCTGTTACATGAGGAACTGTTTGGATTGTTCCTCCTAAATAGTATCCTGATCTTTCTTTATCTAATACTTCAGTATAAATTTGACCTGCTGTTACATTAGACTTTTTTGAAAGTTCAACATCCATAAATCTCTCGTAATGGCCTAAGTCTAGATCTGTTTCGCAACCATCAATTGTTACAAAAACTTCCCCATGTTGAAATGGAGACATAGTTCCAGGATCAACATTTAAGTATGGATCAAGTTTTATTACAGATACTTTAATTC
>TARA_B110000438_G_scaffold26478_1_pt1 | contig 18771 bp, 14 predicted proteins | sample TARA_B110000438 | Tara Oceans TARA_B110000438 (sample SAMEA4398413) | marine metagenome | biome: Polar Biome; feature: [MES] marine water layer (ENVO:01000295) within the mesopelagic zone...; material: water (ENVO:00002006), including particulate matter (ENVO:01000060) such as...... | reverse complement strand
CATTTATGGTTTTTATTTCTAAATTGTTTAAAGTGTGGTCCATCAATTAAAATTAATTCATAATTAATCTTAATTTTCTTAATAGCTCTGTGCATAGCAAGTATTGATGCATTAAGAATATTAATTTGATCTATCTTTTTTGACTTGACTATTCCTATTTCATATGCTAATGCATGTTTCTTGATTATTTTACTTAATTCTTCTCTTTTTTTAGGTGAAAGCTTTTTTGAATCATTTAGATCTTTATTTTTGAAATTTAATGGAAGAATAACTGCAGCAGCAAATACAGGGCCAGATAATGACCCTCTTCCAGCTTCATCACACCCAACTTCAATTTGACTGCCAAATCTTTTTAAGTTCATTATTCACCTATTAGCCCCATTTTTGTAGCTTTAATATTTTTCTTGTTTCTTTGTTTATTTCTCGCATCAATATCATCAAAAAAAACCCATTTGCCTTTATTATATTCAAATGCATTATATGTCCCTTCAGGAATATAATATTCATGCATTCCAACTAATTCCTTTTTGAGCGGTACTAATTGATCAAATATAATTCTATTTTGATCTTTATTAAACTTTAAGCTAAATGAAGATTTTGAATCGCATTCTAAAATAAAGCGTTTTGGCTTTGATTTTTCTTTAAGTTTAAAAATTGGTAAGCCAAACTTTACTTTGTTTTTACCTGAGAAGTACATTGGCTCAATAATTTTCTTAGTGCTTTTGCTATCGTTACCATCCCAACCTAATAAAGTGTAGAATTTTCTACCAGATTTTTTAAAATAGATGATTTCATAATATAAGGCTCCATACCAATTTTTACTATCTAAGTCAGCAAATATTGGATTTCTCAAATTATCTGATTTGTCAATTAATTCTATTAAGTCAAATCGTTTTTTTCTTTTATTATAGTATTGAATTAAACAATTATATGAATAGGTTCCGTTATCTTTTCTAAGAATCCAATTATATAATTTAAAGCTCTTGTCATTTGGAGATAATATAGATATTGTTTTTAAAGAGTCAAATTGGTATTTAAATGATTTGTCATAGGCTAAAACCTCTTTTAAAATTGTAATAAAGCCACTATTTGCCTTTATTCTTTCCTGTTCATTATCAGAATACATTATTTTTTCAGCGATGATTTTTAAAGTATCCTCATATTCCTTAATTAATTTAAAACTTACATTTTGAGAAATTATGTTATTTGAAATACTAGAGAGAAAAAGTATTAAGAAAATTTTTTTCATTTAATAGGTATTGACTTAAGTATATTATAGTTTTGTAAAAATAATTTTTTTGATGAATCTACAAGATAGAATTCTTCTGTTTTCTGCATTAGGGGATCAAATTAAGAGAGATCCTAATATTTTTTTTGAAGATAGCTTAAATAATGCAAAGATTTCAAATTCTTGGTTTACAAAAGATAATATAGATGTTTCGGTATCTTCAATACTTAAGTTCTTAGAATTTAATAATCTTTTAAAATGGGTGTCTAATTATTCTTTTATTAATAAGGATGTTAAGTCAATTCTTATAATTATGGCAGGTAATATTCCTTTTGTTGGTTTACATGACTTAATATGCGTTTTAATATCCGGAAATAAAGCAATTGTTAAAATATCATCAAAGGATAATATATTAATTGAGACTCTCATTAATAACCTTATTCTATTAGAACCAAAAATGAAGGATTTTATATTAATTACTAAAGATGTTGTTAAAGCTAATTTTGATGCAATTATTGCTACTGGTTCTGATAATTCTTCAAAGTATTTCGATTATTATTTTAAATCTACTAATTCTATAATTAGAAAGAATAGAAGGTCAATTGCGATTCTTGATGGAACTGAGTCTGATCTAGAATTAAATGGCCTAGCTGATGATGTTTTCTTATATTTTGGTCTTGGCTGCAGAAGTGTTTCAAAATTATTTTTACCAGTTAATTACGATTTAGATAAATTATTTAAAGTTTTTTTAAAATATAGTGATGTTATTAATCATCAAAAATATTCTAACAATTATGATTATAATAAAACAATATATTTAATGAATAAAGAGAATATTTTAGATAATGGATTTATTTTACTCAAAGAAGATATCTCTATACAATCTCCTATTTCTATGCTTTTTTATGAATTTTATAATATTAGGAGTGAACTTGACAAGTATATTAATGATAATAGTAATTTATTTCAGTGTATAATTTCAAAAAATGATATAGATTTTGGGCAATCACAATTTCCAAAATTAGATGACTATGCTGATAACATTGATACTTTAGAATTTTTATCTAAACTTTAGTCTTCAGCTTCAAATGCGCCTATTTCAGGTGGATTACTTCTAAGTTTTTCGGCTAAATCTAGAGAAAGATTATTGTTTTGCGTTATCTGAAAATTACCAAAATTTTTGGCAGGAGAATTTGCATCAAGGTTAAAATTATCTTGCAAGTGATCTATAAAAATTGGATCAGAATTTTTAATAATATTAATATAGTTATTTGTTGAGGTATTAATATTTGGATCAATTTTTATTAAAGAATGATCAAATGTGTAAAAAAAGTCTCCATTTATATTTTCATCAAAACTTATTTCAGTACTTAAAGAACCATATATAATACAATTTCCAAAATATACATTATTTAGGTCCCTTATCTGAATATTGTCATTAATATCTACATAGTAGTTATTTAATAAAATAGAAGGAGTATTTCGAAAATCATAATTCCAGTAATTAGCAAATGTACAGTGATTAAAAATATAGTCTCCACCTAAATAACATGCTACAGTATATTGTCCGCATTCACTAATCACTGTATTTGATACATTTAGTGATGCTCCTTGGCCTAAAATTCCAATTGCTGACATATTTGTAATAATTGTATTGTTAACGGTTACAGTTGGGTTAGAATTAGCTACAGTATCTGCATGAAGGCCAGTTGTTCCGTTCTTAATAATTGCATAGTTTATTTCATTGTCATAACTACCAGGTATAAATCTAATTCTATCCCATTGTCCAGGAATATTTTCATACCAAGAATCTAATCTGTCACCTTGAAATATCACTTCGTTTTGATAAGATCCATTAACTTTAAGGGTGCCGCCAGATTGAGATGAAAATGGATTACCTACATAAATTCCAGAATTTTTATGTAGATGAATATTAGTTCCTGGATTAATATTAAGTTGTGCATTGGGTTCAATAATTACATATCCAAAAATAACATGAGGTTTGTCGTTTGTCCAAGTTTCATTTGAGTTAATTTGGTGATAATATATTTTATTTGTATCACTTCCATTAATGATTTCACCAAAAGTATTGGCAGTATGAAAATATGCATCTTGTCCCCAAGCTATTAACTTTACAGATTGTTGGTTATTTCCAATTGTAAAGATTAATGAGTCTGATAGAATATATGGAGTTGTATTTGAAGAAGGGTCAACAGTTACTTCAATAAATATAAAAATACTATCTTTTTTAGCTATAAATACTTTATTTTGATTATTTCCAGAAACTCCATCAATATTCATTCTAAAGTTTGCTGATGAAATTCCTTTCAAGCTAATATCTGAATTTAAATCAAAATTATTATTATTGTATATAGTTAGTGTTTTAGTAATACTTCCAATAGATGCAAAAACGGTATCAAAAGTAATGGTATCTGATGAGAAATTTAATTGTGCATTTAAATTTATTTCATCTTCGGGCTTTGTACAGCTAAAGAAGATACATGCACTTAAGAGAGATATAAATAAATATTTCATTTTTATTTAAGTTTTGTTAGTCTTTGAATGTCTCTTTTGATATCTTTTTCCTTTATACTTTCTCTTTTGTCAAAATTCTTTTTTCCTTTTGCTAGTGATATTTCAAGTTTGATTTTACCTTTTTCATTAGAAAATAAACGAAGTGGGATAACTGACATGCCTTTTTCATTAACCTTTGCTTCAATTTTACTTAATTCAATCTTGTTTAGTAGAAGTTTTCTTGCTCTTTTGGGTTCATGGTTTTTATATCCGCCATTTGAATATTCATCTATATGAAGGTTTTTTACCCACATTTCGTTGTCAATATAAATACAATGAGCATCTGAAATATTAGCTTGATTATTTCTAATAGATTTTATTTCAGTTCCTAATAAAACTATACCAGCAGTGTACTTTTCAATTAATTGATAAGAATAGCTTGCTTTCCTATTTTTGATATTAATAATTGCTGACATAGCGCAAATATACGTTTTTGATAAATGAGTTTATCCTAATGAAACGTCTAGAACCATCATAACGATGAATCCAAGTATAAGTCCAATAGTTGCTAAATCTGTATGTCCGCCTCTTTGGCTTTCAGGAATCACTTCCTCAACAACTATAAATATCATTGCTCCTGCAGCAAATGATAGTGCATAAGGAAGAATAGGTAAAATCTGCATAACTATTAAAGCTCCTATAACAGCAAAGATTGGCTCTACAATAGCTGATAATTGACCCCATTGCCAAGATTTAAACTTACTAACTCCTTGCCTTCTCAATGGCATTGAGACTGCAAATCCTTCAGGAAAATTTTGGATACCAATTCCTATTGCCAAAGCAATAGCAGAACCAATAGTAAAAATAGAATTATCACCCAAATTTAAAAGCTCAGGATTGGCAAGAGCACCAAAAGCAACACCAACAGCTAAACCTTCAGGAATATTATGTAAAGCAATTGCAAGTACAAGAAGAATAGTTTTTCTCCAGTTTGTTGTCATTCCTTCAGCTTCTTCTCTTTTACCAAATAAGTGTAGATGAGGAATGATTTTGTCTAGGATATATAAAAATATTGCTCCAAGAAAAAATCCAATTGCAGGTGCTACCCAAGAAGGTGTTGTTGAAAGTCCATATTTATTTTGCAACTCAACATATTCAATAGCTGGTGCAAGTAATGACCAAAAGCTTGCAGCTATCATAACGCCACCAGTAAAGCCCAAAGACATATCTAGAAGTTTTCTATTGCTAGAATTAAAGAAAAAAACTAGACCAGCTCCCATTGCTGTTAGTGTCCAGGTAAAAAGACCAGCTATTAAAGCTTGAATAACAGGGCTTTGTAATATAAACCATTTGTATATTTGTAATTCTTCCATTTTATTTTATAATTTTAATAAGAATATTTTTTGCAACATCTTGACTTATATGTTCAAGTTTAGATTCTATTTTTATTTTCATAGACTGATCAAAAGTAATTCTCTCTATTACTTCAATATTACTTCCAATACTTATGTTTAGCTTTGTTAAATAATCTAAAAATTCTTTATCATCTAATGACACGCCCATTATAATTCCATTACTATTTAATAACATTTCACTCAATGTTATTCTTTTTGTTGGATGTATAATTCCATTTTTTGTAGGAATAGGTTCTCCGTGAGGATCAAATTTTGGATAATTAAGAAAATGATCAAGTTTGTCAGTTAGTTTCTGTGATTTTATATGTTCAAGTTCTTCAGCAACATCATGAACCTCACTCCATTTAAAATCTAGTTTATTTACAAGGAAAGTTTCCCATAATCTATGTTTTCTAAGTATTTCAATAGCTTTTTTACATCCAGATTTGCTTAAAGTTACGCCTTTGTATTTTTTATAAATAACAAGTTTTTTCTCTTGTAATTTTTTTATCATCTCAGTTACTGATGCAGCAGATGTATCTAGTACATTAGCAATTTCATTTGTTGAAACAATAGCTTTTGTATCCAGATTAATTGACAATATTGCTTTAAGGTAATTTTCTTCTGATAGTGTTATCATGTCTGCAAAAATAATAAATTAATAATTTATAAAAAATTATTTAGGCTTGCCTAAAAATATATACATTTGTAAGTTAAATATTCAAATAAACTACTACAACAAAATGAGGATTCTAATAATGATAATATCTGTTTTATTTATACATGACATTATTATTGCTCAGACTTTAGAAGGAAACATCTACGATAAAAATTCTGTAGTATCTTTTGCTAACGTTTTAATAGAAATTGATAATGAGTCTATAGTTGTTTCTTCTGATATAGATGGCAACTATAAAGCTGATAACCTTACTTTAGGCAAGGTTAATATTACTATCTCAAGATTGGGGAGAAAAACACAGAATATTAAATATACTATTAAAAAAGGTATTAATTCATTAGATATTTTGATGGGAGAGGAAATATATAATTTAGATCAAATTGTTGTTACTGGAACAAAAACTTTTAAAAGAAGAACAAAATCTCCTGTTATTGTAAATGTTTTAGATAAAAATAAGCTTCAAGAAGTTCAAGCTTGCAACATTTCAGAAGCATTAAATTTTCAATCAGGTGTTAGAGTTGAGACTGATTGTCAAACTTGTAACTATACACAATTAAGGATTAATGGTCTTTCTGGTGGATATTCACAAATTTTGATTAATGGAAGAGCTATTTTTAGCCCTTTAACTGGTTTGTATGGAATGGAACAAATTCCTTCAAATATGATTGATAGAATTGAGGTAATTAGAGGTGGAGGGTCTTCATTATATGGTTCTTCAGCTGTTGGTGGAGTAGTTAATCTAATAACAAAATCCCCAAGGTCAAGTAATTTTGATTTTGGATATTCTTTTCGAAGAATTAATGAAAGTTCTAATGATAATTTAATTTTTGGTAATGGTAGTTTTCTTTCTAATAATGGTAAAAGTGGCGCAACATTTTATGTAAATAATAGAGATAGAGAATATTATGATCATAATGGAGATAATTTTTCTGAATTACCTAAGTTAAAAGATAATACTTTTGGAGCTAATTTTTTCTTCAAACCAACTAATAGTCAAAAAATAGAATTAAATTTTGGTAGTTTGCATGAGTATAGATATGGAGGAGAGATGATAGATGGCGCTCCTCATTTTGCTATGCAATCTGAGGAAAGAGTACATGATTTTTTAGTTGGAAATATTGATTATAGTATAGATTTTAACTCTGGAAATTCTTCATTAATAACATATGTAGCCGGACAGAAAACTAACAGAGAGCATTATACAGGTATAAGACCTGATATTGGTAGTTCTGAAGATATAGAACATCTCAATAATCCTCCTTATGGAACTTCTTTTAATATTACAACTCAATTTGGATTGCAACTCAATCATAAATACACCCAATTTATTGGGCCTAATGTATTAACCATAGGGTCTGAAGTTGTTTCTGATTATGTAAATGACGAAATTTCTTCATATAACTATTTAATAGATCAAAATGTTAATACTCTTGCAATATATCTGCAGTCTGATTGGAGTCTTACTGAAAAGTTTAGCCTTTTAAGTGGAGCAAGGTTTGATAAACATTCTTTGTTAAAGAATATTGTTGTTAGTCCAAGGACATCACTTTTGTATAATATTAAGACTAACACTCAGCTTAGATTATCTTATTCAACTGGATTTAGGGCTCCTCAAGCTTTTGATGCAGATTTGCATATTGCTTTTGCTGGAGGAGGAGTTTCAAGAATAACTTTAGCTGAAAATTTAAAAGAAGAAACTTCAAATAGTCTTAGTGGTTCACTAAACTATGATTATGTTCAAGAAAATTATATTTATGGATTTACACTAGAAGGCTTTTATACAATTTTAAATGATGCTTTTTATCAAGATCCATCGGGTTCTGATGAATTTGGCGACTTATATATTAAGCGAAATGGATCAGGTGCTAAGGTAAAAGGGTTTAGTTTAGATTTAAGAGCAAATTACAATAAAATTATTCAGTTAGAAACAGGATTTACTGTACAAACATCTAGTTATGATCATCCTGTTTTACATAGTAATTTGCTAGAAGCTAAATCCAATTTCTTGAAAACTCCAAATTTATATGGATTTTCAAATATATCCTTAAAGTTCAAAAACAATATTAACTCATCAATTAACTATCTTTATACAGGAAAAATGGATCTTATTCATTTGGGAGGTGCAATAAATCATATAACTGATGAATATATAACATCTAATGTTTTTCATCAAATTGATTTTAATTTAAACTATAATCAGTATTTGAATAATATGGGGGTAAGGTTAAAGTACTTGTTTGGAATAAAAAATGTTACCAACTCATATCAGTCAAATTTTGATATCTCTAAAAATAGAGATAGTAATTTTATTTATGGACCAAGTACTCCAAGAATGATAATATTTGGTTTGTCAGTTTCTTCATTATAAATCTTTAAAATGATTTATCACTTATTTTTTCAACAAGTGTTAACAATTTTTATGCTTTTTAAACAATATAAAGAACAGTATTTAAGAAATTATATATATATATTATTAATTTACTATTAATCAATTAGTTGTGGTATTTATATAAAGCTAATTATACATTATAATAGTTAGTTTCTTTAAAGTTTATTATATTTTTAGCAAATTTTTATTATTATTGATGTTTACAAATGTAAACAATTATAATATGGAGAAAAGATTTAAAAAATGGATGGATTCTAAAGAGATTAGTGCCATAAAACTTTCAAAAAAAATTAATGTTAGTAGAGCAACAATTTCACATATTTTATCAGGAAGAAATAAACCAAGTATTGATATATTAAATAAAATTCTTAAAGAATTTCCGGATTTTAATCTCAACTGGCTAATATCAGGAGTTGGTAACATATCGACTAATTCTGAATTAATAATGAAGAAAGATATTAAAAAGGTTTTAGTTTTCTATGATGACTCATCTTTTGATGAACTCATCAAATAATTCAATTCAATCTTGTATTTTTGTGTAAAATATTATCAATGACAATATTATTTACAGAACCTTCAAATGATATTCTTTTAATATTATTCTTTCTTCTTTTAGTAATCCTTCTTTTTTATATTTTTAGTTACAAATTTATTAGATCTGTACTCTTTATATTTAAACCTGAGACTGTTCATCATTTATCATTTAAATTTCTAAGTTTTATATTTATTTTACCCAGTCAACTTTATTTCTGGAAATATTTCTTTACTGTAAAAAATAATAAACTAAAAAGAAATATTTTTGGTATTAATTTTGATAATCCAGTAGGTTTGGCTGCTGGCTTTGATAAGGATGCTAAAATATTTGATGACTTAAAATCTTTTGGTTTTGGTTTTGTAGAAATTGGTACTGTTACCCCTTTATCACAAGAAGGAAATCCTCAGCCTAGATTATTTAGATTAAAAAAAGATAAAGCTATTATTAATAGAATGGGATTTAATAATGAAGGTGTTGAGGCTATTGTTTCTAGGCTAAGAAGAAGAAAATCAAATATTATAGTTGGTGGGAATATTGGTAAAAATAAAATTACATCTAATGATAAGGCTATAAATGATTATGAAATATGTTTTGAAAAGCTATTTGATTATGTTGATTATTTTGTTGTTAATGTTAGTTCTCCAAATACTCCTGGTCTTAGAGAACTTCAGGATAAGGAACCTCTTACAAGATTATTAAATCGTCTTCAAGAATTAAATAATTTAAAACTTAAGCCTAAACCTATATTGCTAAAAATAGCTCCAGACCTTACTAATACTCATTTAGATGACATTATCAAGATTATTGCTGAAACAAGCTTAGACGGAGTGGTTGCAACAAATACAACTATAAGTAGAGGTAACTTACTAACTAACAAAGATGTTATAGAAAAAATTGGATATGGAGGCTTAAGTGGTCAACCATTAAAAGATAGGTCTAATGAAGTAATTAGCTATTTATCACATAAATCAAATAGATCATTTGCAATTATTGGAGTTGGTGGCATTAATTCTGCTCAGGATGCTATAGATAAACTTAATGCAGGAGCTGATTTAATTCAGATATATTCTGGCTTTATTTATGAGGGACCTTCACTTGTTAAAAAAATTAATAAAGAATTAATAAAATTATAAAATGAAAAAATTACTATTCATTATTTTCTTCATCCCATTCATATTATCTTCACAAGATTGGTATGACATGATGCAAGAGTCAGATGTTAATTTTTATCAAACTCAAACTGCTTTTAATGATTTTTGGGAAGGTAAAAATATTGAAAAGGGAAAGGGATGGAAGCAATACAAGAGATGGGAAGCTTTCATGGAACCAAGAGTTTTTCCTAGCGGTCAAATACAATCTTTACAGTTATTTGAAGAAAATACACGTCTAATTACTAGAAATAATAATTTTAGAATGTTGCCTCCTAATATTTGGACACAAGTTGGTCCATCAAATGTACCGCTTGAGGGAAGTGGAAGAAAAAGAGGTATTGGAAGATTAAATACAATTGTTTTCCACCCTTCAGATTCAAATATTATTTATGTGGGAGCTCCTGCTGGAGGTTTTTGGAAATCAATAAATTCGGGTCAGACTTGGACAACAAGTACTGATTTTTTAACAAATCTAGGTGTTTCAGATATTGCTATTCATCCAAGCAATACGGATACTATATTTATTATTACAGGAGATAGGGATGGTGGTGATACTTACGCTTATGGGGTGATGAAATCTATTGATGGTGGACTTTCTTGGCAAACTACTGGTTTATCTTTTAATATTACTTCATCTTACAAAGGAAATAGAATTTTAATAGATCCAAATAATCCTGATATAATTATAGTAGCAACAAGTAATGGTATCTATAGATCAAATGATGGAGGTGATAATTTTGTTCATACTTTTCAAAATGAAAATTTAACTAGTATGGAGTTTAATGTAGTAAATTCTGATATAATTTATGCTGGATCTAAAGGTAATACAACTGTTTTTAAATCTATTGATAATGGAATAAATTGGTCTCAATCTGGAAGTGGACTTCCTTCATCTAGTGATGTAAGTAGAGCATGTATTGCTGTAACTTTAGCAAACCCTGATGTTATTTATGCATTATTTGGTAATAATAGTAATGGTTATCATGGAGTATATAAATCTTCTGATCAAGGAAATAATTGGACTCTACAATCTAATTCACCCAATTTGTTAGGATGGTCAACTAATGGTTCTGATAATGGTGGCCAGGCTTGGTATGACTTAGCTTTAACAGTTTCTCCAGTTGATGAAAATATTGTTTTTGTTGGAGGCGTGAATTGTTGGAAGTCAACTGATTCTGGTATTAGTTGGAATCTAAATACACATTGGTATGGAGGTGGAGGTGCAAATTACATGCATGCTGATGAACATATGCTTCAATATAATACAATAGATAATAAAATATATTCTGCCAATGATGGAGGTTTATATGTTTCGAATGATAATGGTACTAATTGGACAGATATTTCTGATGGTTTACAAATATCCCAATTTTATAGATTTGGTGTTTCTCAAACTGTTCAAGATTTGGTTATTGGAGGTACTCAAGATAATGGAACCTTTTTAAAAGATAACCTTAATTGGAGTGCAGTAATTGGCGGAGATGGAATGGAGTGTATAATTGATTATACTGATGCTAATATTATGTATGGATCAGTTTATTATGGAAATATAAGTAAATCTACTAATGGTGGTAATAGTTTTTCATCAATTGCACCTGCTAGTAATGGTGCATGGGTTACTCCGTATATGTTAGATAGAAATAATCCACAAATTATTTATATTGGATATGAAGAATTATACAAATCTACTGACGGTGGAAGTTCATGGAATATTATTACAAATAATGAAACTAATGGTGGAAAAATTGATCAATTACAAGTTTCAAAATCTAACCCAGATATAATTTATTTTTCTGATAATGCTAATATCTTTAAAACTATTGACGGAGGTTTGACATGGAATAACCTTACAGGTAGTCTTCCAAATAAAACAATAACGTCTATTACATTAAATTCAACGAATGAAGATAGAGTTTGGTTGACGTTTTCTGGGTATGATAATAATGAAAAAGTTTATTTTTCAGATAATGGAGGAAATACTTGGAATAATATTAGCGGAACACTTCCAAATGTTCCAGCTAATTGTCTAATCCTAAATGAATTAGATAGTTTAGAAACTTTATATATTGGAACAGATTTAGGTGTTTTTACCAAAGATTCAACTATTAACGATTGGAATAATTATAATTATGGTTCTTTACCTAATGTTATCGTTAATGAACTTGAAATTCAATATCCTTCAAATAAATTATTAGCTGCAACATTCGGTAGAGGCCTTTGGAGTATTGATTTACTAATTACATCTCCTCCAGTAGCAGATTTTACTGTTAATGATTCTATATTTTGTAATGTACCTGCTACAGTTAATTTTACTAACACATCATATTATTCAAATTCCTATTACTGGGATTTTGGAGATGGTAATACTAGTACATCTACAAATCCTTCTCACAGTTATTCAAATTTTGGAACTTATACTGTTAGCTTAATTGCTAATGGACCTTTAGGAATTGATAGTATCGTATATACATCCTTAATTAATATTAATCAAAATAATCCATGTATAATTACTTTACCATCTAGTGGTGAAGGCGATCTACAGACTAATTGTAATGGTTCTTTATACGATGTTGGTGGTCCAAATGGAAACTATTATGATAATAATAACTCTTGGATTACAATTTCTCCACCAGGAAGTAATCAAATAACATTAAATTTTACTGATTTTGATATTGAAGCACCTTCATCTGGACTTTCTTATTGTAATTGGGATTATCTTGAAATTTTTGATGGTGCTGACACATCTGCACCCTCATTAGGTCAATATTGTAATACTCTAACTGGCGGTCCAGGTACTATAATAACTTCTTCTGGATCAGTTACTATATATCTTCATGCTGATCAAGCAGTTAATGGAAGAGGCTTTGAATTAAATTGGTCTTGTAATTTTCCAAATATCCCTCCAAATACATTAATCACTTGTAGTGATACTATAAGTTGTGATGGAATACTAAGTTTTACTGATCTTTCATTAAATGGACCTGATACTTGGAGCTGGGATTTTGGGGATGGAAATTTTTCTAATCTTCAGAATCCAATTCACACTTATTTATATCCAGGAGTTTATTCTGTTAAATTAATTACATCTAATCAATATGGTGTTGATTCTATATTAATTAATGATTATATATCTGTATTTGATGATAATATTTCTTCAACTAATGATACTATTTGTAGAAATAGTACTGCCATTTTAGAAGCTAACTCTGTTTATGGAATAATTAATTGGTATTCAGATTCGTTACTATCAAATTTTTTAGATACAGGAGAGATAATTACATTAAGTAATATTAATAGTTCGTCAACATATTACTCAAGAAATGAATTATCCTTTTCTAATATTTTTGGAGGTCCAAATGATAACTCATTTGGTGGAGGAGGAGCTTATCAAGGAAATAGATATTTGGTTTTTGATAATTATAAATCTTCAAAGCTAGTATCAGTTTTAGTTTATTCTTATGTTGATGCTAATAGAATGATTGAGCTCAGGAACTCTAGTAATCTAGTTATTCAAGATACAAATATTTATATCCCTTATGCTCCTAATGGGTTAAGAATATACTTAAATTTTGATATTCCTGTTGCAAATAATTTACAATTAGGAATTGGTGGAATAACTACTAATTTATTTAGAAATGATAATGGAGCTGTTTTTCCATATGACATTTCAAATATTATTTCTATTTCAGGAACCAATGCTTCATTGGGATATTATTATTTCTTTTATGATTGGGAAATAGAACTACAATCTTGTTATTCTAATGTTTCTGAGAGTCAGATTATTGTTAATGATACAAGTTACATTCAAAATATAGTAAATCTTTGTAGTGGTGATAGTATTCAAGTAGGAAATAATTTTTATTCAAACTCAGGAATTTTTATTGATACTTTAATTAAAGAAAATGGTTGCGATAGTATCATTAATACTAGTTTAATAGTTGGATTAAATACCACCATTAATCAAAGTTTTACCATCTGTTATGGATCATCTATTTCAATTGGACCTAACTCATATTCTGTTTCTGGATTATATATAGATACTATTCAATTTGGAGGTTGTGATAGTATTATTATAACAGATCTTAATGTTTTAGATAATACATCTTATCAACAATCATTCTCTTTATGTAATGGGGAAAATATAACTGTAGGTAGCAATTCTTATAATTTAAGTGGTAATTATATCGATACTTTAGTCTCTTTTAACGGTTGTGATAGTATCGTATCTACTTCTTTATCTTTTTATAATAATTATTCTACTTCTAATTTAGAAACTATCTGTTTTGGAGATTCTGTAACTATTGGAAATAGCACCTATTCTACTCCTGGTAGTTATGTTGATTCTATTTCTTCTATTTTTGGTTGTGATAGTATTATTCTTACATCATTATCAGTATTTCCAACTCTTTATGAATATCTTAATTTTACTATCTGTATTGGCGACAGTGTAGAAATAGGCAACAATACTTACTTCTCTAGTGGTTCTTATTCTGATACTTTATTATCATCATTATTTTGCGATAGTATAATTTCCACAATAATTCAAGAATCTATTCCTGTAGCTCTATTGATTGAAAATTCTGGAATTCTTTCCTTTAATGTAAATGGAGGCTTACCTCCATATAATATTCAATTATTTGGTCCAAATGGCATTATTTTTAATTTAATCAATAATAACGGATTAGGCGGAAACTATACTCCAACTATAAATGGAGACTACTATATTGTTTGTCTAGATCAACAAGGTTGTTATTCTGATACTGTTCTAATAAATATTGATTTTTTATCAAATATTTCAACTATTAATATTAATGATTTAAATATATATCCTAATCCTACAGATGAATTTATAAATATTGAATTTTCTTCTTTAAGTGATAATAATATTAATATTAAAATAAACAATGCTTTAGGACAAGAGGTTTTAGCCGAAGAGTTTTTTAATTATAGAGGAAATTTCTTACAAAAGTTTAATGTTAATCATTTATCTCAAGGAGTTTATTATGTAAATATTACAACTAAACAAATTGTAACTACTAAGATGATTACAATTAAATAATTACATTACTATATTTGTATAAATTAAATTATGTATTTCAAAAAACTACTTTTTTTTATTCCACTCATTCTTTTATCTTGTGAAAAAGAAACAACAGTTAATTATGCTAATGATTATGGAAATGGAACTTATATATTAACTGATAATGGCTTAAGTTTTATTAAAAGAAATTCTTTCACTATTGAAGAACAAGCTTTTAGAAAAGTTAATAATATTTCTATACAAAATCCTAAAAATTTATTGATATACGGTTCTAAACTATATATTATTGGTAAAGATTTTTATGCAGCTAATCTCAACTCTTTAGAGTTGCTTGGACAAGTTGGAGGGTTCTCAAATGCATCAGATTGTGCAATAATTCCTCAAAATAGAGCATTTGTTACTGATAAAGATGAATCACTTGTGAAATTAGTTGATTTAAATAATTACAAGATTATTTCAGAAATTGAAACTGGTAATAATACTTCACCATCTTTTATTATAAATAAATTAGATAAGTCTTTTGTTTTAAATAGTGGAAGTGAGCAAAATTTAGATAGTACATTAGTAACAATAACATATAAGGATAACCTTATTCCTTTAGCTGATATTTCTGGTGATCTTATTATTGGAAAAAATCCTAATTCTGCCATTAATTCTGGAAATATTATGGTTTTATGTTCTGGAGTTTATGATGATGATAACCCTTCAAATAATACAGAATCTTCTTTTTACAGTATTTATCCAAGTGATCTCCTAATTAGTTTCTCTAAAGAACTATCTGGAATCTATAATGCTAAAAATCTTATAGAGAATTACTCTGGTAATAATTATTATTTTTCTGCTGAGGGTGGGATTTTTAGAACTAATACAACTATTACCAATATTAACCCACTTATTTCTATTGATTCAGATTTATTACGAATTAACTCAGAACAATATGCTGTAAATGATTCAACAAATGCTTATTCTGATATGCTTTACATGAATGATATCAATAATTCTGGTAAAATTTATAAGTTTAATACTAATCTTTCATCTTTTGTTGATACTATTACTGTTAATGGCAAAGTTTTAGACATTGTTTTTAAATAGTTATAATTTATCCATCAATAGCTTATAGAGGCTTACCATTGAATTTATATCTTCTTTATGTACTTTTTCATCAGGACTATGTACATTCGTCTCAGCTGCTCCTATAAAGCACCAATCAATAGGGTATGGGCTTTTTTGAATTTCATTTCCATCACTTCCTCCTGAATCTTCAACTTCAAGCTGATATTTAATTCCTGATTCTTTTGTAATAGCGATTATTCTATTAATAAACTCTTTTCTTGGAATACCACTATCTCTCAATGAAATTACAACACCCTTGTTTTCCTGAATTCCTTTTGTTATCCAAGTAATATCAGATATTAATGCATTATAGATATTAAATTTGTTAAATATAAAATTTGTTAAATATCCTACTGAACCTCCACCATGTTCTTCCCAAGAAGAGAAAACTATTATTCCATTTTCTAAAGTTTCTGCAACTTTTAAAGCATTCCACACACCAAGTCTATTGTCTAAATAGCAAGATTGAATATGATTACTTGTATCTCTAAAATTTGGCTTAAAAGTTAAAGAAGTTCCTCTTTCAATAATTCTTTTAAAGTCAACAAAAAGTTTCTTATCTTTTTTAATTAGTTTTCCTTCGATTTGACCAATACTATCATTACCAACTAATAAAATATTTTCATCAGTTACTGGACCACCAATTTTAATAATTTCATTATTGTATTTAACTGTAAATCCAATACTATCCATATGAGCATAAATTGCAGTTCTAGGAACTCCAAAACATAGAACAATACAATCTTGAAAACCTTTACCATAATATAGAGTAGGTCTTGTTTTCCACGTGTTCATATTTTTATTGATATAATTAATTATATATTTACTGATTTGGTTTTCTTCTCCTGAAGGAGCATGGATGCTACATAATTCTTTTAATATTTTCATTTAATTATTTTTATAAATTCTACATTTATTTTGTGATTGTCAAGAAATATCTTTTTTAATATATCAGCCTTATTAATAGATATTGAATATGTAATTTCTGAATTAATATTATTTTCCTGAGAAATTATTTTTGCATCATATTTTTTAATATTTTTCATTATAAAATCTATGTCATTATAATTATATTTTACAGTATAAATTTCCTTTATTTCTAGAGAAATTATTTTATTGTTCTTTATAGAGTTATAAGCAGCATTTTTATATGATCTAATTAAACCACTAATGCCTAGCTTGATTCCACCAAAATACCTAACAACAATTATTAATGTATTTGTGAGGTTATTTGAATTAATTTGTCCTAAAATTGGTCTGCCTGCTGTGCTACTTGGCTCACCATCATCATTTACCTTTATAACTGATTTATCTGGATTCAGTATATAAGCATAACAAAAATGTCTGGCGCCATGCTCCTTTTTTTTGACTTGATTTAAATAATAATTAATTTCATTTTTATCTTTGACAATGAATGCATAGGATATAAATTTAGACCCTTTTTCTTTATAAATCCCAGTAGAGGGTTTTTTTAATTGATTATATGAATTGTCAAATAACATTATAATAAATTACTAGTATTGATAATATAGAAATCAATATTCCAACAACATTCCTTCTAGTTAATATTTCTTTATAAATAATTACCCCTACAAGAGTTGTTGAAACAACAACTCCAACACTATTTAGAGGTAGAATTAAGGATGTTTTATTTATGAATTCACTTGATTGCAATGCCTTTAAGAAATATAAAATAGAGTAGAAGTTAGGTATTCCGAATATTATCCCCCAAATTAAATTCTTAAGTTTTATACTAACTTTTCTAAATTTATATTGAAATGATAATATTATTAGGCCAGTAATACTAGCACTAATAAAAAGCATTAAAAAGAATAACATAGTTTCATCCTTTTTAATATAGAATTTTGAATCATTGAGAATTATATCTACAAGTCCTTGTCCAAAGAAAATAATAGCTATTAGCCATATATATTTATTATTAAATTTAAATGAAGAATTATTTGTAGATGAAAAATAAATCCCAATTAATACTAGCACTATACCAATTAATATAGAAAGTGAAAAAGATTCACCTTTATATAGAATTATTGATGCAATTACAGGAATTATAAAGGACATTTTATTAATTACAGATGTGACGGTTATTCCAACTTTTTGGACGCACAAAGCGTATATATTAAAAATACTTATAAATAGTATGCCAATAAAGATTGAGTGATAAATCCATTCTGATTCTATAATGTTTTTAATATTAATAGTGTCTTCAATAAAATAAAATGCTAGCAATGTTGATACTATATAATTAACTAGTAATGCTTGCAGATTATTTATATTATATTTTTCAAATAACTTGAATAATATGACTAATATATTGAATAGGAATATTGATATTGCTAGATATATCATTTGATATAAATATCTAGTAAATCATTATCAATACTTTTGGAAAGAATTTTTTTAATATCTGGTATAATAGGCGATTTAATTCCTTTTTTTAAGAGTTTTTTTGTTGTAAATACTCTTACCTCATCATAAATATTTTTATCAATAAACTTATTTAAAGTATAAGCTCCACCTTCAACAATAATTGATGTTATATCCATATTATATAATTCATTTAGCATCTCACTAATTAAATTTTTAAAATTGACTTTTAGATAATAATTTGTAGCTGAAGAAAGTGTTTTGATTTCATTAAAAATAATTGTCTTTGATTCGTTATTAAATACATTCATGTCTTTATTAAATGATAAATTTTTATCAATT
>TARA_B110000438_G_scaffold22844_1_pt1 | contig 18790 bp, 15 predicted proteins | sample TARA_B110000438 | Tara Oceans TARA_B110000438 (sample SAMEA4398413) | marine metagenome | biome: Polar Biome; feature: [MES] marine water layer (ENVO:01000295) within the mesopelagic zone...; material: water (ENVO:00002006), including particulate matter (ENVO:01000060) such as...... | reverse complement strand
TTTTATCTCTTAATCATAGGTAAGGATTTACTCTTGCCATTGGTGATTGCGACTGCGCTTTGGTATTTAATTATCACACTTGGCAATGCTTTCGCTCATATAAGAATTGGTACGTTTGGTTTTCCTAGACGTCTCTGCGTTATTGCTTCTTTTCTAACATTTATTGCTTTGATTTGGGTGATAGTTAATTTTCTAAGTTCGACAGTAGATGACGTATTAGAAATTGCTCCGGTTTACCAAGAAAATTTGACAACTCGTCTGGAGAACCTTCCGTTTTTCGATATATCACAATTTGAAGGGCAAAGCTTTGGGCAATTAATATCAGGATGGATAAATATTCCAAGTTATGCAGCTTCAATTGCGTCATCTCTCACAAGTGTGCTCGCTAGCGGTGGTTTGATTCTTATTTATCTGGGTTTCTTGTTTCTTGAGCAGGGGCACTTCAGTAAGAAAATTTCGTCTTTAGTTGCTAACAAAGAAAAAGAGGAAAACGTCAATAAGATCATCGCCAGGATTCGGGATGATATTCAAAAATATATTACGATAAAAGTCTTTACGAGTTCTCTCACCGGTCTTCTTAGTTTCACTTTCCTTAGCATTATGGATGTAGATTTTGCTGGTGTTTGGGGGCTGATTATTTTCCTATTAAACTTTATTCCAACAGTTGGTTCCATAATAGCTACTATCTTTCCTGCATTGATAGCGCTAGCACAGTCAGATGGTTATACATTGTTTTTCGCTGTATTGGGTGGAATTGGTGTAGTTCAACTTTGTATCGGCAATATTTTGGAACCTCGGTTGATGGGCTCATCTTTTAATTTAAGTCCAATCGTTATTCTTCTGAATTTGGCGCTATGGGGCTATGTCTGGGAAATTCCAGGTATGTTTTTGTGCGTGCCATTCCTGATTATTGTCACGATAATTTTAAGTCATTTTCCGCAAACTCGCCCAATAGCAATAATTCTATCCAGTGATGGTCGCTTGCGAGTACCAATTGACAAAACCATTGCTCCATTTTGATTTAGTCAATTAGCTCCTTCTTTGCTGGGACCAAATGCAGGCGAGCCGCAGCAAAAAGACTAAAAACCCTGCAAATTCAGAGCTGTAAGCGCTATAATCCCCTGCTTTTTTTAATTGGCGCGCCACATCGATAGCCAAATAATGACTTAGGATTGACATGAAAAGCGCGGAAATCCGTCAGAAATTCTTAGATTTTTTTGCAGCCCGCGACCATGAAGTGGTGGCGAGTAGTTCGCTTGTCCCTGGAAACGACCCAACATTACTTTTTACTAATGCTGGCATGGTTCAGTTTAAAGATACTTTTTTGGGAGATGAGAAGCGCACTTATGCCCGAGCAACAACCTCTCAGCGTTGTGTCCGCGCTGGAGGCAAACATAATGACCTTGAGAATGTCGGCTATACCGCACGGCACCATACCTTTTTTGAAATGTTGGGAAATTTCTCCTTTGGAGACTATTTTAAACGCGAGGCTATTCAATTTGCTTGGGAATTCTTGACTGTTGATTTGGGTCTGCCCGCAGAGAAGCTTTGGATAACAGTGTTCACCGACGACGACGAAGCAGCATCTATCTGGTTAGACGAAATAAAGATCGATGCCAACAAATTTTCCAGGTTAGGAGAAAAAGACAATTTTTGGGCAATGGGAGATACCGGCCCTTGCGGGCCTTGTTCAGAGATATTTTATGATCATGGGTCAGATGTTGAAGGTGGTCCCCCGGGGAGTCCGGATGAGGATGGAGATCGCTATATCGAGATATGGAATCTCGTTTTCATGCAATTCGAACGAAAAGCTGATGGGTCGATGAGGCCGCTACCAAAACCTTCCGTAGATACTGGCGCTGGATTGGAAAGGCTCGCCGCTGTAATGCAGCATGTTCACAGCAACTATGAAATTGATTTATTTCAATCCTTGATAAGCGATATTGTAGAAATCACTGGCCGATCAGATCTCAACGACTCGTCACTGAACGTGATAGCTGATCATATCCGGTCTTGTGCCTTTCTTGTTGTTGATGGCGTGGTCCCTTCTAATGAAGGCCGAGGTTATGTGCTGCGAAGAATAGTGAGAAGAGCAGTACGTCACGGATATCAACTCGGTATAAAAGATGTATTTTTCTATAAGCTAGTTCGTTCTTTGGCGAAGGTCATGGGAATAGCATATCCAGAATTAGTCGAGAGCCAACAATTCGTTGAGAAAGTTCTCAAAGAAGAAGAGGAGCAATTTGCCCGCACATTAGAAAATGGCATGGTGATCCTGGAGAAGGCAATTTCAAGCCTGAAAGGTGATGTGCTTCCTGGTGATACGGTGTTTCAGCTATACGACACTTACGGATTTCCAGTTGACCTTACAGCGGATGTTGCTAGAGAGCATGATCTAAATCTAGACATGGCAGAGTTTGATCGCGCGATGGCAATACAAAAAGAATCTGCGCGTGCAGCGAGTAATTTTGGCGCAGTAGAAAAGCTAGAATTGGATGCTTCACACTCTACAAACTTCTCGGGTTATTCAAATTTGCAAGACAGTGCAAGAATTATTGCTATCTTTTCCAAAGAGAATGAGAAGCTCGAATCAGTTCCGGGTGAATCTGAAGTATTATTACTCTTGGATACAAGTCCGTTTTATGGTGAATCTGGTGGTCAAATTGGCGATCACGGTGTCTTAGAAAATGATAGTGCTAGTTTTAGAATCCTTGATACACAGAAACAAGGAAATACCCATATTCACCGCGGAGTATTAGATCAAGGAAGCTTAGAAATTGGGGACATAGTCACCGCGAAGGTCGCTAGCGATGATCGACAAGCAATTACCTTAAATCATTCTGCTACACACTTAATGCATTCTGCTCTGAGGAGTATTTTGGGGGATCATGTTTCCCAAAAGGGTTCTCTGGTTGACGCTGATCGATTGCGATTTGACTTCTCACATTCATTGCCTGTCACAACCGATGAATTAAAAGCAATCGAAGATCAAGTGAATGCACAAATTCTTTCAAATTCAGTAGTCAGCAAAGAAGTCATGTCCTTGAATGAAGCCAAAGAACGCGGAGCATTGGCACTGTTTGGCGAAAAATATGGAGATGAAGTTCGGGTCGTTACCATGGGTGGTGAATTCTCTGTTGAATTTTGTGGTGGCTGTCATGTGAATCGAACTGGAGATATCGGCTTATTTAAAATTACCAGTGAGACAGGTATTTCTGCTGGTGTGCGTAGAGTTGAGGCAGTTACTGGAACGGGAGCTTTAGCTCTGATAGATGAAGAAGGGCAGATTCTCAGAAACCTTCGCGAGATTATTAAATCTGGAACTTCTGATCTTGTTGACAAGGTGCAGCAATTAAGTAATAGCAATCGAGCCTTGGAAAAAGAAGTTGAACAATTAAAAGGAAAGTTAGCATCATCCGCTGGTGATGATTTGATTGCTCAGGCAATAAGCTTAAATGGCGTGAAGGTGTTAATTGCGAGTGTCGAAGGGTTTAATTCTAAATCCTTGAGAGAAACTGTTGATCAATTGAAAAATAAACTTGGTTCATCCGTGATATTACTTGCGAGTATCACTGGTGAAAAAGTAAACCTGGTTTCTGGAGTCAGCAAGGATTTAACAGGTAAAGTCAAAGCTGGTGAACTGGTAAATTTGGTTGCCGAACAAGTTGGTGGAAAAGGAGGAGGTCGTCCTGATATGGCCATGGCGGGTGGTAACGATATAAGCGCTGTTCCTGAAGCACTGGATTCCGTTACACCATGGTTAGAAGGAAAGTTATAGACGATGACTTTGATTGTCCAAAAATATGGCGGAACCTCAGTTGGAAGTCCTGAGAAAATCGATGCCGTAGCGGAAAAAATCGGTAAGTTTCGTGACGATGGCGATGATGTCGTTGTTGTAGTCTCTGCTATGAGCGGAGAAACCAATAGGTTAACTTCCTTGGCTCAGGAAATAACAGAACAACCAATTCCAAGAGAAATGGATGTGCTGCTGTCTACTGGGGAGCAAGTAACTATCGCGCTACTTTGTATGGCGTTAAAAAAACGTGGATATGCTGCCCGTTCTTTCACTGGAGGTCAGGTTCGAATTCTGACTGATAATTCCCACACAAAAGCACGCATTAAAGAGATTGATAGTTCTCCCATGCGTGCTGAACTAAATCAGGGCAATATTGTTGTTGTTGCTGGCTTTCAGGGTGTGGATGACAATGGAAACATTACCACCTTAGGAAGAGGTGGCTCAGACACCACTGCTGTAGCGTTGGCTGCTGCATTGGATGCTGATGAGTGCCAAATTTATACTGATGTAAAAGGTGTTTACACCACGGATCCACGAGTAGTTGAAGATGCAAAACTATTAAACAGCATTACATTTGAGGAAATGTTGGAGCTCGCAAGCCTGGGTGCCAAGGTATTGCAAATTCGCTCAGTGGAGTTTGCAGGGAAGTACAAAGTACCATTGCGTGTTTTATCTACCTTCGAAGAAAGTGAAGGAACCTTAATAACTTTAGAGGAAGAAACCGATATGGAAGATCCAGCCATAGCTGGTATCGCGTTTGAACGTGATGAAGCGAAATTGACGGTCGCAGGTGTGCCTGATATCCCAGGGATTGCCTACAAAGTTATTGGGCCCGTTAGTGAGGCGGGAATTGAAGTTGATGTTATTGTGCAAAATGCTGCGGCAGATGGTTCCAATGATATTACTTTTACAGTGAAACGGGCGGAAAGTGACAAGGCAAAAGAAATTCTGGATACCATCGCTAATGATCTAAAAGCCAAAGAAGTTACTCTAGATAAGAGAGTTTGTAAGGTCTCCTTGGTTGGAGTCGGTATGCGTTCCCATGCAGGTATAGCGAGCAAAATGTTTAAAGCTCTAGCCGACGAGAATATCAATATAGAAATTATTACTACTTCAGAGATTAAGATATCTGTAGTTATCGAAGAAAAGTATCTTGAACTTGCCGTGAGAGCACTGCATAGCGTATTTGAACTGGCGGATTCAACAATTGGCAATGAGGCCTAATTCCTCTCATCGGGCATCTCCAGAGATAACTACCCCATAAAACACGGCTGAAAGTATTGGCAATCTGCCAATATAGGCAGATACTAGACCCCAACCTAAAAGTGCTTTCGAGAGCGAGCCTGGATATATCCGGGCGGGCACGGAACCCAAGTGCTGAAGGCCTTCATTTGTTAACGGGAGAATCTCAATACTCAAGGATTTTTATCAGGTTAAATGAGTTTTCTGAAGAATCAACAAATAGTTGATAGGAAATCAGATTATATTTAGCTTTCCGCGGACAGGTTAAGGTCAAAAGTAGGGGTTAATTTAGGACGTACAAAGGAATGATTAATGGAGGAATGCAATGTTAATACTGACGCGCCGGATTGGCGAAACATTGATGGTTGGAGATGATGTGACGGTGACTGTGCTTGGAGTTAAAGGCAATCAGGTAAGGATAGGAATTAATGCCCCAAAAGAAGTCGCAGTGCATCGCGAAGAAATTTATCAGCGGATCCTAAAAGAGAAGGGCGGCGAATTACCGTCAAATCAAGAAGACGAATGAAATGGCTTCTGCTAACGCTCTTCAATTTTTTGGAGAGTGGTTGTTTTATGATTAGTGCTTTTACTTTAAGATCCGAAATGCTCTGGATTAAAATTTCTACCTGGCCCACTTCTACTCAAAAATCACTCTAAAATATTTTTAATTGATCATTCTATTACTTTTATACAATATTGAATAATGGCAGAAAAATATGATTACTATTCAATATAGTATGTTGTTAAAGGCGATGCTATGAAAAATAAGTTTGAGATTTTTTTGTATAGTTTTAGCATTAATGTCAGTCCCATCACATGCGTAACTTGTCCTAGTATAATCCTTGAAGTAGGAGGCTGATATGCGATTCTCGATTGCAGTACTATCGTTCTTGCTTGGTATTTCTGTCTATGCTGCTGAAGGGAATAATTCTTGGAGCTGCGAAGGGGTTAATTCTATTGGTTTTCTTTGGCAGGAAGGAAGGTGGGAGAATCAGTCTTTTGCTCCTGCCACCTATCTCTTCACAATTGGAAGTGAAAGTAGTGCAAGCTTAATTTTTTCAGGTTACCAATGGGTTTTCGAGAATTGCACAAGTAGTAATATTATTCGTTGCTCGACGAATCTAGGGAATGCTATCGTAATGAATTTTCAGACGGGCGAGGGTGCTGTTTCGAGTATCGTTGCCGCTTCTGTGCCACCTGCAGATGAAACTGCATCAACATTTATAGAGCGCATTCAGTGCAGTCGGGTTAACCAATGAAATTGCTTAATTAAGAAGTGGTAGATAGTTAATACTTAGAATTGGATAGTTGTTTAATTTTAATAGAAGAGCATATCTTGCTCTAATAAGAAGGAGCGCGTTTTGACTACCCATTATGCTATCAGAAAGGCTAATTTCGTAAGTTTGATTTCAAATTTAGTAACTGTATTGCAAGGCTTGGTTTGTGCTTTTTTAGTATTTCTTCATTTGCACAGATAGGTGACGATGCTATAGCCCAGGTTGATCAGAATGGTCAATGGCTCTCTTATGGAAGGACACATAATGAAACGCGGTTTGCTCCCTTCGAGGATATCAATGATTCAAATGTTCAAGAGCTCGGAGTTGACTGGTTTATTGATCTCCCAAACGATGTAGGTCTCGTCTCGACCCCCTTAGTTATTGACGAAGTTTTGTATTTTGTAGGGACAATGAATATCGTGCGGGCTGTTAATGCAGTTTCAGGGGAAATGTTATGGACTTATAACCCCCGTGTTGCAGAAGAAATAGCAGGGAAGAAGAAAGTGGGCTGGGTGCACAACCGCGGCTTATCGTTCTATGGGGATAAAATTTACGGCGCTACTTGGGATGGCAGACTGTTTGCACTAAATTATAAAACTGGAGAAGAAGCTTGGATAACACGCACGTTCCCTATTGATTCGGCACTTTATATCACTGGAACCCCGAAAGCATTCAAAGGTAAAGTAATAATTGGTAATGGAGGCACTGAGAATGGGCCGACAAGAGGCTTTATAACTGCATATGATGCAGAAACAGGCGAAGAAGCTTGGAAGTTTTATATAGTTCCTGGAAATCCGGCAGATGGTTTCGAAAATGCGGCCATGGAGATGGCGGCCGAGACTTGGACAGGAGATTGGTGGAAAAATGGTGGTGGAGGTAACGTTTGGCATGGTTTTACCTATGATGTTGAAATGGATGCGCTTTATATTGGCACTGGTAATGGCGCCCCGTGGAACGCTTCTATAAGAAGTCCAGAGGGGGGAGACAACCTTTTCCTTTGTTCTGTTTTAGCATTAGACCCCGATACCGGCGAATATCTTTGGCATTATCAGACTACTCCCGGAGAAACTTGGGACTATAATTCAAACATGGATATTGTATTAACGGATTTAGAAATTGAGGGCTCTGAAGTTAAAGCGTTATTGCATGCTCCAAAAAATGGCTTTTTTTATGTTTTAAACCGAGAAAATGGAGAATTAATTTCAGCTGAAAAATACGCTGAAGCAAACTGGGCTAGTCACATTGATATGACAACAGGAAGGCCGGTAGAAATTCCTGGAGCTCGCTTTGATAACAATACTGTAAAAATAACTCCGGGGCCTCTAGGCGCACACAGCTGGCATCCGATGTCCTATAACCCTAATACGGGGTTAGTCTACATCCCGACTATACACTGGGGAGTAGAGTTTAGTGATGAGGCTTATGATGAAGGGTTCACCGCAAATGATTTTGAGTGGAATTTAGCGGTCGATTGGGTTGGAGATCTGGATTACGAAATATCAGGATCTTTACAGGCATGGGACCCAGTCGAACAAAGACAGGTATGGGAAGTAGATTATGACCATATGTATAACGCAGGAACTCTTACTACTGCCGGTAATTTGGTTTTTCAGGGGACAGCGGAAGGCAATTTAATGGCTTATGATGCTTCTAATGGTCAGGCACTCTGGGAGAAAGATTTAGGACTAGGCATTTCAGCCCCCCCGATAAGTTACAAGATTGATGGTAAGCAATATCTTTCGATTTTGGTTGGCTGGGGCGGCGGTGGTGCCGCTGGTCTCGACAGGGACGGGAGCACATTGGGATGGGAATACGGTAAACATACCCGAAGGCTAATTACATTTAGCTTGGGAGGAGATAATGAAATCCCCGAGCAACCAGCTCCTAGTTTTCCAGAACCTCTAGTCGATACCGGATTTCAAATCGATTCAGACTTGGCAACACTTGGTGAATTGGCATTCGCCAATAACTTTTGTGGAGGTTGCCACGGAACTGCCGCAGTACCTGCAGGAATGGCCCCTGATTTGAGGGCATCTCCTATACTTTTAGATCAACAGGCATTCTATTCAATTGTACGAGACGGAGCTTTGGTGTCCAGAGCCATGCCTGCGCACCCCGATATATCGGATGCGGATTTAGAGTCTATAAGGCACTATATTCGGCAACAAGCGATAAATGCGCAGCGCCAATAGTTTTACTAAAACGGTTGAGTGGGTCTAACCTAGAAGTTCTATAAATCCCTCCGAATTACTTGGGTGCGACCTTTGTATCCAAGTTTTACTTCAGTTAGAAGAATTCATAAACGAAGATAAGGTGAAGGTTAATTTGGCGGAGGGCGAGGGATTCGAACCCTCGATAGGTTTAACCCTATACGCCCTTAGCAGGGGCGCGCCTTCAGCCACTCGGCCAGCCCTCCGTGTTCTCAATTTCGCGCGCATGATACCACAGCGGTATTCGTCTAAAGAATAGTCTTTCTGAGGTTAAACTACCTTATTGGCAACAAATTCTTCAATTTCTGTATTGCTAAACTGTAATTCTTTGAGAATTTTCTTTGTATGCTCGCCCACAGCTGGAATGCCCGATAATGTGGGCTCATATTCACTATTATTTGTCGGAGGCTTGAGGCTCGAGACTATTCCCTCCGGCGTGGGGGTCGCCACAAATCTATCTAGAGCCTCGAGTTGGGGGTGGTTCCAAACAGATTTCATGTCATTCACATTGGCAAACGCGATCTGTGCGTCATCTAATTTAGTACTTATCTGGTCAGATGTTTGAGTAGAAAATAGGGACTGAATGATTTCCTTAAGGGTATCTCGATTTTCAGAGCGCAAGGCATTGGTGGAGAACCGAGAATCTTTAATTAAGTTTGGTTTCGCTAGGACATATTTACAAAAAGCTTCCCACTCTCTGTCGTTTTGTAAGCCAATTAAAATAATTTTGTGATCGCCAGTTTTAAAGACGCCATAAGGATAGATACTGGCGTGATCAGCGGCCATTCTAGGAGGTGGAGGTGCGCCATCGTAGGCATAGTACAAAGGGAATCCCATCCACTCGACCATAGCCTCTAGCATTGAAATATCAATACGGCTTCCCTTGCCGGTTTTTCCTCGCTGAATAATTGCTGCGAGTATTGCCGAAAAGGCGTGCATACCAGCTGCGGTATCTGCAACTGAGATACCAGCCTTAACCATATGCTCTTCAGTACCCGTAACTGAAAGGAAGCCAGCCTCAGCCTGCACTAATAGATCATAAGCCTTTTTATGTTGATAGGGTCCCCCGGGACCATAGCCGGAGATATTGCAAACAATGAGTTTCTCATGGTTTGTTTGAAGTGATTCATAATCTAAGCCAATTTTTCTCATGGCTGACGGAGCTAAATTTTGAACCAGTACGTCGGTTTGACTAAGTAGCCTTTCTAATATTAAGTAGGATTGTTCGTGCTTAATGTCCAGCGTGAGGCTGAGTTTGGAGCGATTTGTCCAAATGAAGTGAGATGATTGACCCTTAACACGCTCATCATAATAGCGCGCGAAATCTCCAGCTCCACGCCTTTCTACTTTTATGACCCGGGCCCCAAGTTCAGCCAGTTGACGAGTGCATAATGGGGCAGCAATTGCATGCTCGAAAGAAAGTACGGTGATGCCGTCCAATGGAGCTATGTTACTCATTTTTGAATCAAACAAGTGTGGCGCTCGCTTTCATGCAAAGCACATCAGCATGGTCTTTTATCCAAAGCTCTAGCTGCCCATTCTGATTAGGATTTATACCGCATACATGGAATGCATTTAAGTCGAAAACTGGATTCATGGCCTTAAATTCGAAACGGGTGAGGTTTTTCCCTGGGAACTGCTCACTAACTAGATCCGCGATGAGGGTTGCTAAAAGCGGTCCATGAACTAGTAACCCAGGATAACCTTCTTCATTAGTAACATATTCCCTATCATAATGAATTCGATGGCCGTTAAATGTCAGTGCTGAATAACGAAATAATAAAATAGAGTCAGGTATAATAGTTTTTGCATAGTCAGATTCAGTGGGAGCGATATTTCCTGAGGGTGCCATTTTATTTGGCTTTGCATGATTACGATATACAATGTCATGCTCTTCGGAAATGGCTATCTCTCCTTTTTTTCCTATCTCATGACAGACAGTAACAAAAGCAAGCTGTCCGCTACGCCCTTCTTTTATAGCAATGCTTTTGATTGTGGATTTTCTTTGTATTTCTTCACCTGCATGCAATGGCTTATGAAATTCGAAACGGCTACCGCCCCACATTCGCCCGGGAAGGGGAATCGGAGGTAGAAAATTCCCACGCTCAGCATGACCATCATTTGCTAGGTTTGATTGTTTCGCTGGGTCTAGAAAATAAAGCCAGTGCCATAGAGAGGGAAGCTTGTCTCCTGGCGAAAAATCCACCTTCTTTTTATCAAGAGTAGCCGCTAACCCCTTTAGTGGGGCCAAGGTTAAAAAGTCGGTGGAAGATTGAGACCTTCCTATCCATTCATTATAGCTAGAAGCTTCTATATTCATGTCAGATTATTACCCAGTAAATATTTGGTGAATGATCAGACAAGAGAACTTAATAGATGCGGCTATAAGTTGCTACTAAAATGATGACGTTTTACCATCGCGGTCCCAAATAAGTTTAGTTGTAGGCTGCTAATCCAAAGGACTATTACAATCATGGCAGGCAAATATTTTGAAGAGTTAGAAATTGGCATGAAATTCGAACACCTTCCACATCGAACCATAACGGAAACGGACAATTTTTTGTTCACTACGATGACTCATAACCCTCAGCCACTGCATCTGGATGTTGAGTTTGCAAAAAATACTCAGCATGGGCAGATTATCGTAAACAGCTTGTTTACCTTAGGATTAGTTATTGGATTGTCGGTGGGAGACACAACCTTGGGGACAACTATTGGAAATTTAGGTATGGAAAAAACAGAATTTCCGAATCCAGTTTTCATTGGGGACACAGTACGCGTAACTACAGAAATTAGTGATAAACGAGAATCAAAAACAAAACAGGATCGTGGTATTGTCTGGTTTCAGCATATTGGGATTAACCAAAGAGATGAAGTTGTTTGCGAATGTCTTAGGAAGGGTATGATGTTGCGAATACCGGAATAACGATTTCTCTAGTACATGCTTAACCAGAATTTAACCTTAACACTAATTCTGTGAACCGAGAATAAAGAGAGTAATTATGGGTAATACTCCTGTGCCAGGGGCGAAAGGCTTGAGGCGATCCTTGCATTTTGTGCCAGGTGGCAACGATCGTATGTTTGAGAAAGCTCTCGCCACAAATGCAGATTCCTTGATTCTTGATTTAGAGGATTCTGTTACTCCCGAGAATAAAGAAGCTGCTCGAGATCATGTTTGTAATTGGATTACAGAAACAGATTTCGGGATACAAGAATGTTTAGTCCGGATAAACCCTCAGGACACACCTTGGGGAGAGGATGATTTGCGCGCCGTTATGGAAGTGCTACCAGACGGATTGGTGCTCCCTAAAATCGCGACGCTTCAAGATGTCGATGCTATCGCTTCAGTTATTACAGAGATCGAAAAAAATCAAGAAGCTGTTCCTGGTGCTGTTTCTCTATTGCTGATCGGTACAGAAGTGGCTGAGGCTGTTTTTAACTTGCCGGCGATGGCAAAACATGATCGAGTCGACGCGGTTACCTGGGGTGCTGAAGATTTGTCAGGAGTGCTGGGGGCAAAAGCGAAGCGCGATGCGCAAGGCAACTACCTTGAGGTATTTAGCTTTGTTCGATCTACTTGCCTGCTCGCAGCTATTGCAGGAAATGCTCAGCCTATTGATGCAGTGTATGTTGATATCAAGAATCAAGAGGGCTTGGCACAAGAATGCAAAGCAGCTGCTGACATGGGATATACTGGAAAGGTCACTATCCACCCCTCACAGATTGAAATTGTAAACGCTGCTTTTACGCCGAGTTCTGCAGAAATTGAAGAAGCTTCAGAGTTAATTGCCGCGTTCGAAGAAAACCAGAAACACGGTAAAATGGCATTCACATTTAAAGGGCAAATGGTTGATGTTCCTCATTTGCAGCATGCCAAGAAAGTCCTTTTAATAGCCGCTCGCATAGCCAAAGAGATCAACTAGAGGGTTCAAAATTCACTTATGGATTTTATAGAGACAGAAGAACATAAGCTTATTAGAGAATCTGTTCGCAAACTTTGTTCTGGTTTCCCAGATGATTATTGGGAAGAGCATGATCGAAAAGGCGAGTTCCCTGATGACTACTATCATGCTATGGCTGCGGCTGGCTGGTTAGGTATAGCAATACCGGAGGAATACGGCGGAGCAGGCAAAGGATTACAGGAAGCGGCTATAGTTTTAGAGGAAGTCGCTGCATCAGGTGCAGCAATGAATGGCGCGACACCTGTACATCTGTCTATCTTCGGTATGCATCCGGTCGTTAAGCATGGTTCACAAGCCATGCGGGAAAAGTATCTACCACCAGTGGCAACTGGTGAATTACATGTAGCCTTTGGCGTGACGGAGCCGAATGCGGGCAGCGATACTACTTCAATCGAAACTTTTGCTCGCCTAGAAGGCGATCATTACGTCGTAAAAGGGCGAAAGGTTTGGACTACTAAGGCTCTAGAATCGGAGAGAGTTTTATTGCTAGTGCGAACCCAGACTAAAGAAGAAGTAGAGCGTAAAACCGACGGTATGACTTTGCTACTGGCAGAATTGCAAAAACCTGAAGTTTCGATTTCACCCATTCCAAAATTAGGGCGCAATGCGGTTCGAACTTGTGAAGTGGTTTACGATGACTTAAAAGTTTCAGTGGCAGATAGGGTGGGTGAAGAAGGTAAAGGTTTTAGATATTTGCTAGACGGCCTTAACGCAGAGCGCATTTTAATCGCTGCTGAGTCGTTAGGAATAGGCAAGGCATCTTTGCGCAGAGCAGTACAATATGCCAATGAGCGTGTTGTATTTGATCGACCTATAGGGAAAAACCAAGGGATATCTTTTCCGCTCGCAGAGGCCAGGATAAAATTAGACGCGGCTGAGCTGATGATTAAAAAAGCCGCTTGGAAATCGGATAACAATCTTCCCTGTGGGGCAGAAGCCAATATGGCTAAATGGTTAGCCGCCGAGGCAGGCTTTTATGCTGCAGATTGTGCTATTCAAACCCATGGTGGTTTTGGGTATGCCCGTGAATATCATGTCGAGCGCTATTGGCGTGAAGCTCGCCTTATGAAACTAGCTCCTATTTCCCAGGAGATGATTTTAAACTTTGTCGCTGAGCATGAATTAGGCTTGCCAAGATCTTACTAATAATTGAAGGCGTAAGTCTATTCATTGGTCAGTAAGGGGTAGATGAATAGAATGCACTCAAGATTAAGAGATTTAGCCTGGGGAAAACAATTATAAGCGAAGCAAAAACTAAAATATTTTATTCGTTCTTGTTTTTCATTAAACGAATATATTTTCAAGGATTATCTATGTTTCACAACTGTAAAAAGGAAATGTTATTTGTAATGGCATTGTCGGTTTCATCATTCATTTCTGCGCAAGAATTAACTGATAATGACGATTTAGAATTGCAGCGCGTAGAACCATTTCAAGTTTTCGATAATTTATATTATGTCGGCGCAAAATGGGTGTCCGCTTGGCTACTTGAGTCAGATCAAGGGTTAATATTATTCGATGCCTTGTATGGTGATTTGACTGATATTGCCATCGATGGCATTCGCCAGCTTGGTTTTGATCCTGATGACGTGCGCTATGTCATCGTATCTCATGCTCATTATGATCATGTTGGCGGCGCTAGTCGTTTTCAGGAAGAATTCGGTGCTGTCGTTATGATGACGGAAACAGATTGGAACATGACTGATGAACCTGCGATTTATCAAGAATATCCAAAACCCATCCGCCATCTGTCGGCTTCTGATGGCAGCACATTGAACTTGGGTCGCACTCGGTTGCAGTTCATGGAGACGCCAGGTCATACTCTAGGGGTACTCTCGACGCGGTTCACCGTTTATGACAACGGTTATCCTCATGATGCTTTTTTGTTTGGAGGTGTAGGTTTGAATTTCTCTGGAGTTGAGCGAACTGAAATGTACATTAACAGTGTGCAAAGACTTATGCAGATGGAAGGGATCGAAGTAAATATTCCGAATCATGCTGATTCTGGCGAAGTTTTTGAACGCTATTCGATGCTTCAAGATCGTCTAGATGGAGATCCACATCCATTTGTGGACCCTGAAAGTTGGGATGCGTGGCTAGATATTTTAATGAAGAATGCACAAGCGAAGCTGAGGCGAGAACAGCAAGCAGCTAATTAGTAGAATTTATAAAGAGCTACTGACTTTGCACGTATGCGGAGATTTAAGCCGTTAGATTACGCTTAGTGATTCCTTTGGACGTAAACAAACTCTGATTGGCAATGTCTTTGGCTGAGAGAGCAAGATTATCGATTTGGTAAAACCGGCAAAGCAGGCGTTATTTGCCAAGTAGCAAAAAGTCGTCGCGCCTGACTGACTTCAGATGGATTAAGTTCATTCTCAATTTCTTCTTTTAGTGTGGTGCCTTCATCGTGATCGTTGTTTTCTGCTTTGGCTGCCCAAGCGTAGGCCTGAATTAAATCCTTAGGAATTGGATCGCCTTGTTGGTACATTTTCGCTAAAGCGAACGCTGCACTGGGATGGCCACTGTGCGCTGCACGGGTAAACCAATCTATGCCCAATACATTATTTTGGCGGGTGCCTTGGCCCTCCAAATATAGACTCCCTAAATTAAACTGAGCGTTTACATGGCCTTGGTTAGCCGCCGCCTCAGTCCATCTAAGGGCTTGCTCTAAATTTTGAGCCACTCCCTGCCCTGTGAAGTACAAAATCCCCAAGTTGTATTGAGCTAGATCTAGGCCATCTTGTGCTGCAGCCGAAAACTCTAGATAAGCCGTATCGAAATCACCGTCAAAGGCAGCATTTACTCCATCTTCATAATCTGCACGAGTGATCGAACTAAAAAATAGGGCGATGGCAACTAGCAACAATGTGACCAATCCTAATATTCGATTTTCTAGAGCTTCAATTGATAGCATTTCGTTTTCTCGAAAAAGTTTCCGTCATGGTATTACAGCTTAATATCGGTTGAAAACCAAGACAGCCCATCAATGGACTTATCGCTATGAAAAACGAGTAATTTCGCTATAATATCGCCCTCTTGAAAAGGGGCTTAATTGATCCTTAGCTTCAATCATTAGTGTAAATAATTGTTGAACGTAGTGTTCTAAATTTGTTCGAATAGAGCGCGATTACAAAGAAGTGAGCACCCGTAGCTCAGCTGGATAGAGTACCTGGCTACGAACTAGGGGGTCAGAGGTTCGAATCCTCTCGGGTGCGCCATACAAAAAAACCCACCGAGTGTGGGTTTTTTTGTATGTAATTTCCAGGTTGAGATGAAATTATGCATCCCACATCAGTTCAAGCATGAAGGATACCGGGATCGTATCCGCATGCTATTGATTTTCCGCTCATAATCCTCTCAAATACCTAGAAGGAGGCAGTCACTATGAGAAGAGTAATAATAAGTGTTTTAGCGTTATTCGGGTTCTTGGTTTTCAGTATTATCGCTGTGGCTAACGAGGGCACAATTGCTTTTGTTGGCGCAACCATTATTGATGGGACAGATGCTGACCCTTTAGAAGATGGTGTTCTAGTAATTACCGATGGCCGTATCCGAACGGTAGGTCCCAGATCAGCAGTGACACTGCCGTCAGGCACCGAAGTGATTGACGTTGCAGGCAAATACATTATGCCGGGGCTTATCAATGCTCATGGACATGTAGGAGCGACAGTCGGTCTCAATGGCAACGGGGGATATACCCGAAACAACCTACTTAGACAGCTAGGACTCTATGCACGGTATGGCGTTACGTCTGTGAATAGTCTGGGCGGTGACCAAGTGGAAGGTTTTGATTTACGCAATGAGCAATTTGATAATGGCTTGAATAGAGCTCGAATCTACGTAGCAGGTAGTGTAGTTGTTGGAGATTCTGAGCAAGCCATTCGTGATGAAGTTAATCGTAATGCAGATATGGGTGCTGACTTCATCAAAGTGCGTATCGATGACAATCTTGGTGCCAGCGAAAAAATGTCACGGCCATTTTTTGAAGCATTGGTTGATCAAGCCCACATTCGTCGACTGCCTGTAGCAGTTCATCTCTATTATCTAAATGATGCGAAATTTATGCTAGATGCTAATGCTGACATTATTGCTCATAGCGTTCGTGACCTGGCTGTGGATCGCGAATTTATTGATAAAGTGATAGCAAGTGATACATGTTATATCCCCACCCTAACTCGAGAAGTTTCAACGTTTGTTTACGAAAGTGTTCCAGATTTTTTCGAAGACCCTTACTTCCTTAAAGAAGTGGAGCCTGAAATTATCGCTGAACTCTCTAGTCCAGAACGTATGTCTCGAATAGCAGGAAGTCGCTCAGCACAAGCGTATAAAGCACAATTACCTACAGCAATGGGTAATGTAGGCACCTTGTATAACTCTGGTGTAAGAATTGCCATGGGCACTGATACAGGACCACCAGCACGATTCCAGGGTTATTTTGAACATATGGAAATGCATATGATGGTAGATGCTGGCTTGACTCCTTTGGATGCTATACGAGCATCTACCGGAGTAGCAGCCGACTGTATTGGTATGGGAGATATTGGGACCTTAGAGCCAGGCAAGTGGGGTGATTTCTCGGTGCTTACGGAAAATCCAGCGGAAGATATTCGTAATTCTCATTCTATGGAGAGTGTTTACGTCGCTGGGAATTTAGTGCCTGGAGAATAATTTTTGTCTATAAAAAACCGATCCAAATTAGTTTTGGATCGGTTTTTTTGAAACCCTGAATTAAGGACAGGGGTTCTCGCCGGCCACAGGTGTGGCTCCGGAAGGTAAGTAGCGACATGGGTCGGCTTCTTCCAGAGCTACGCGGGTGCCAATTCGAATCAGGCTGCCGGTACTTGGGCCTTGAAAGAATTGATAGCCTTCCCGTTCTTGTATCCAAGCAGAGGGGCCACCAACAATTTTTCCTTCAGATTCAGTGTCTGATTTTATTTTATCAACCAATGCTTCATAGTCTGGATCCCCTTGACGCTTGCCACTGAAGCTTGCTAGATCACCACTGGCAACGAAGACAGCATCGACCCCATCTACCCCGGCGATCTCAGCTGAGGCTTCAACACCGATTAGGGTTTCTACCATGGCTATGACCATAAGATTATCATTCCAAGTTTGACGATAGTCACTGCCCCAGAGGCGACCATATTGTCCTCCGCCTTGACTGCGACGGCCCTCTGGTGGGTATTTTGCAAAATGCACTGCCTGCTCCATTTTTTCGGCCGTATCCACCATAGGTACTATTAAGCCGAGTGCGCCGATATCGGTGGCTTTCTGAATATCACCTTCTGTGGCATTGGGAATTCTGATAAAAGGTACCGCAGGAGCATCACGACAAGCCCAAATCATGCGGGCAACATCAGTATAATTAAGCGAGCTATGCTGCATTTCGATCCAGATGAAATCGAAACCTGAATTGGCCATAGCGCAATATATTTCGGGATCAGGAGTGTCTACAGTTCCTCCTACCACCTGTTCACCTGCAGCCAATTTGGTCTTCACTGTGTTATACATCCGAGTATTCTGTGCCTGTGCTGGCAGTAACCAAGCCAAGCCAAGCAATGCAATCAATGCAAGTCTTAATGTTTTCATTGTTATAGCCTCGTGACGATTGTTGTTATGTTCAATTAACTGTTAATTGGCGAGATAATTCAATGCTTTTTCATACTTAGGGAATCATAGCCGACCGTTCCAGTCCCGCTGCTTTTTCTTCAGTCTGCAGGCGCCGACGAGCCTCGCCGCGTTGGGCAAGTTCTTCGCGGTTAGATTTATCAACCTTGGAATAACCATCTCTCCAGCTATTATCTTCTGACCAAATATAAGTTGTGCGTTCTGTGGTGTTGGCTTCAGAGGCTGATCGAAACAAGGCGATTGCCTGGCGGATAATGCTTAGCTGCATTCCATGGTCATAAGGAACTCCGCACGGATTTCCCAACGGGAAATCAGTATAAAGAAATCTAGGGACACCGCAATGCTCAATAATATCTATGGCTGAGCCGATGATTACGGTTGGTAGCCCGTTGCCTTCAAGATGTCGCGCGATCAGACCCACGGTCTGGTGACAAACTGGTCACAAGGGTATGAGGATCGCGACATCAACTTCGTCTTCCCTTAGTCGTGCGAGAATCTCGGGGGCATCAGATTCAAGTGTGGTGCGTTGACTGTATTCCGTTGGGACCGAATGAAACCTTGGTGCTAAACTGCCTATGCCTCCTTCATCTTCCAAAATCATTAACTGTTCTAATGGAATAAAGCTGTTTACGTCATCGGTATGTGTCACAGTTTTATGCCAAGACAACTCTT
>TARA_B110000438_G_scaffold45849_1_pt1 | contig 18850 bp, 20 predicted proteins | sample TARA_B110000438 | Tara Oceans TARA_B110000438 (sample SAMEA4398413) | marine metagenome | biome: Polar Biome; feature: [MES] marine water layer (ENVO:01000295) within the mesopelagic zone...; material: water (ENVO:00002006), including particulate matter (ENVO:01000060) such as...... | reverse complement strand
TGGTAAACCATTTTGGATCATGTGCAAATGAACAGTGAGAAAGTATACGCGCAGTAGGCTTGAGACTCTGCTTTTTTACTTCTTTTGCAGACATCAAGACTATTGAGGCAGCACCGTCATTTAATTTTGAAGCATTTGCCGCTGTTATGGTTCCTTCTTTATCGAATACAGGTTTGATTGTAGGTATTTTTTCAAACTTAGCCCTACTCGGTTCTTCATCAATCGCAATAGAAACACCCTTAGAATTAGTTAGTGGTATAATTTCATTTTTGAAATGACCCTTTTCTTGCGCTTCTTGTGCACGACGGTAAGACTTAATAGAAAATTCATCTTGTTGTTCTCTTGTATAGTTTCTGTCTTTCGAAAGCATTTCTGCGCAACTACCCATATGCATGTTGTTATAAGCATCCCATAACCCATCATGCAACATACTGTCTAGCATTTTTTGGTGACCAAATCTATTTATATTCTTTGAAATTAGATACGGAGCATTGGACATGCTCTCTATACCGCCAGCAATAATTATACCTGCTCCATCAGCTCTTATTGCCTGGTCACCAAGCATCACAGCTTTCAAACCAGATCCGCACATTTTGTTAATTGTAAGACATTCAACCTTATCTGGTAGCCCAGAAAATAGTGCTGCCTGCCTAGCTGGTGCCTGCCCAATTCCCGCAGATAGGACATTCCCCATGATCACTTCATCAATAGAATTACCATCTAAACCTAAATGATTCATTAAACCGATAATTACAGATGCTCCTAATTGAGGAGCAGAAAATTCTGATAATTCTCCGTTGAATGAACCAATCGGTGTTCGACCAGAGCAGATAATAAATGTTTTGTTATCCATTAAGCGACTCTATAAGTATTTAGTGACGTTCTTTTTATTTATTGAATCATATGCACCAATAATTTTTTTGACTAATGTGTGACGAACTATATCAGAATCATCAAAATATGTAAACCCAATTCCCGAAACATTCTTCAGTATTTTTGCGGCTTGGATAAGCCCTGAGTGTTTATTACCCTCTAAATCTATCTGTGTTACATCACCATTAATTATAGCTTTAGATCCAATTCCCAGACGAGTGAGAAACATTTTCATCTGCATAATTGTACTATTTTGTGCCTCATCCAAAATCATAAAAGCATTATCTAGAGTACGTCCGCGCATGTATGCCAGTGGCACTATCTCTATCTTTTTATTTTCTATTAATACTTTCAATTTATTTTTTGGGAGCATGGCGTCCAAAGCATCATATAGTGGTGACAAATACGGGTCTACTTTTTCTTTAAGATCCCCAGGAAGAAAACCTAGTTTTTCTCCTGCCTCAACTGCAGGCCTGCATAAAATAATCCTATCAACTTCTTTGTTCTCTAAAGATGAAAGAGCAAAAGCCATAGAAAGAAAAGTTTTCCCCGTTCCAGCAGGTCCGATACCAAATACTATATCATTACTTATCACGCTTTGTAGATACAATGATTGTCCTTTCGTCCTAGGACTAATACCGCCCTTTCTTCCATAATATATTACCTGCTTAATGTCTAAATAACTTTTTAAATCAACTTCGCCTGATTTATGTAGTTTTATTAAGCTGTCCACATCATCATGTAAAAGTGCACCTTTACTAGATAGGGTACCTCTCATTTCACCTAAAATAGAAGTAGCATGGCTTATATCTGATTTTTTACCTTTAATAGTTAATAAATCACCGCGCGCAGTGATGGAGACTGGCACAGTGGATTCAATTAATTTTATATGCTCGTCGCCGATTCCTAAAATATCAGCTAGTTCTATTGGCTTTAGTTCTATAATTTTTTCCATATACTATATTATAATTGTAATATATATCATATAATTTACATGCTGCGTATTACTAAAACTCAATAATGAGAAAATACTTTATTATTAATTACCTGCTGATTATCAGCTTTTCTATTTTGGTTTCCTTCCAATGCTCAAGCCGAAAAATAGAGCTTCAATCTGCCCAGTCTCAAAATGTTGGTTTTTTAATTGAACAGGCAAAACTTTTTTTTGAACAAAGAATTGATTCAAGTTCGGTATTTAAAGCAAATCACTTTTTAGGACTAGCAAATAATATTGAAAAAGATAATTTTGAATTATCTAACCTCTATAGTCGTTCACTTTTTTTTCAAGGTCTGTTTTTAGAAAATGATAAAATAAAAAAAGATAGCCTATTTCTAAAAGGTGCTGAAATCGCAAAGTATTCTGTTTTAAATGATAGTCTTTTTAAATCAATTCTCAATAAGACTATAGGAGATTCCAGTTTTAAAATTTTATCTGCCTTATCGATTGCCCCTATAGAATTAGTTCCTGGAATGTATTGGTGGGCAACTAATAAACTTTGGTATTTAAATAATAAACCAGCCATAGAGAGAGTTAATCAGAGAGAATTATTAGAGATAATAATGCATAGAATCATATCTATAGAGCCAGACTATTTTTATGGAGGGCCTTATCGATTTTTTGGAATTTTTTATAGTAGAATACCAGGAGTAGAAATCACACAAGCAAAAAGCTATTTTGAAAAAGCTATTAACTCCTATCCTAATTATTTTGGCAACAAGGTACAAATGTCAGCATTCTATCATCAAAAGGCGGAAAATAGAAATCTATTTACTAGTCAGCTTCAATCAGTTATCAATATTGACCCGACACTTAACCCGGATATCATACCAGAAAATATATTTTATCAAAAAAGAGCAGCGTATCTACTAAATCAAGAGCAAACGTTATTTGAATAAATTATAAAGAGAGATTTAACTATGCGTAGAATACTTAATATAAAATTTTGGGTTATAATGTTTATAATATTCAATTTTTCATTTAATCCCTTATATTCTCAATCTGGTAAATATTTAGAACAGGCAGTATCGGCAATGGAAGCAGGACTATTTAAAGAAGCGCTTAAACAATTAGATGCAGCAAAATCTAAAGAACCAAATAATGCTGAAGTATATAAACTCAAAGCGTTGCTTCATGAGGCTATTGGTGAAAATAACAAAGCAGTAAGAGCTTGGGGAAATTGCATAAAAAATACTCAAAATGATAATTTAATTAATGAAGCAAGAATACATATGAATAATCTTCAGCAATATTAATAAGGTGAAGTATTATCTATTGGCAGTTATAACAACACTGTTTTTAGGGTGTTGGAGCGCCCCAGCAATAAATACTAATTATGATTTTAGTCAAGTAAATAGCATTAGACTAAATAAAGTCTTAGATCATTCAAATAAATTTGGATCAGGTCAAATCATGGAGGATAATCTTTCATTTATGTTTATGAAACATGGGTATGATGTATCTCAAACACAAAAAAACGGAACATTAATCAACTTAAATAATCGTGTTCAAAAAAAACTTTTACTAACTTGTAACTTAACTGAGTATACCGATCGAGAAACTATCTTAGTCCCTTTTCGAATTGAAGATCGAGGCAGTATAGAAACAGTCATCACACAATCTACTGAAGCAGGTGAAAGTAAAAATAATGCTATCGCTACAACATCAACGACGACGACGACAGATGGCGGTTCTATTCAAGAAAGTGGGCGAGTAGAATACACTCAAGCTAGAGTAGGAATTATATTAAAAATGACGGATGAAAAAACAGGCTTGTTGGTTTGGTCACATTCTTACTGGTATAGCGGAATTGAACTGCCTAGGACTGCTCAGGTATGTGCAAAAAATTCGGTGAGCCTGATAAGTCAATTACTAGAAAAAAATAAATAATTTATTTTTTTAGAGTCAACCCTAACTCATCTAACTGATCGATTTCCACATGGTTTGGACTTTCATCCATTAAAGAAGCAGCTGAAGTTGTTTTTGGAAACGCAATTACGTCTCTAATATTTTCGGTGCCGGCTAAAAGCATTACTAATCTGTCAAATCCAAATGCGATTCCACCATGTGGTGGTGCACCATATTTTAATGCCTCTACTAAAAATCCAAATTTTTCTACTGCCTGTTCGTGACTTAAGCCTAATAAAGAAAATACTTTTTCCTGAATTTCAGAAGAGTGAATACGAACTGACCCGCCTGCAATTTCATGACCATTCATCGTTAAATCATAACCTCGGCTGAGAGCATTAGCGGGGTCAGTATCAAGCTTACTAATATCTGACTCCCTAGGTGCAGTAAAAGGATGATGCATTGCTATATATCGGTCCTGATCTTGATCATATTCAAACATTGGAAATTCAGTAACCCATACCGGGCAATAATCATCTTTACTAGCTAAACCTTCCTTATTAGCGATCAATGCCCGCAGTTTTCCAAGAGCGTTGTATACAATATTTTTTTTATCACCAATCATCAATAAAAGGTCACCATCTTTCATATTTAAATATTTTATAACCTCAGCCTGTAATGACTCAGGGAAAAATTTTGAAATTCCACCGGTAAACTGTTCCCTCTCATTCTTAACCCAAGCTAATCCTTTTGCCTTATTCTCTTTCGATGCTTCAGTTAAATCATCAATTAATTTCCTTGAATATTTTGCACCATTTTCAACAACAATACCACAGACACACTCTACCGAACGAAATGCATTAAATTCAGACTTTTCCATAAATGGCTTAAGATCATACAATTTCATATTATATCTAGTATCAGGTTTATCAGAGCCATACGTCTCTATAGCCTCTTTATAGGTAATTCTTGGGAAAGGGTCAGGCAGTTCTATCCCCTTTACGGATGAAAAAATACTTCTAGTCAGATCTTCCATCTTAGCAAAAATTTCTTCCTCCGCAACAAATGACATTTCAATATCTATCTGAGTAAACTCTGGTTGACGATCTGCACGCAGGTCTTCATCTCTAAAACACTTCACAATTTGAAAATATCTATCAAAACCTGAAATCATAAGTATTTGTTTATATATTTGAGGTGACTGTGGTAAAGCATAAAACTTTCCACGATGTAAGCGGCTTGGGACTAAATAATCCCTTGCACCTTCAGGCGTTGATTTCATTAAAAATGGGGTTTCTATTTCTAGAAATTTATTTTTAGATAAATATTTACGTGTTGCCTGATATGTCTTATGCCTTGTAATAATATTTTGTTGAAGCTCATCAATTCTTAGTTCTAGGTATCGATACTTTAATCGAAAATGCTCTTCTGCACTATTACGGTCTGTTAATACAAAAGGTAAGGGTGCAGCCTCATTAAGTATAATGTAAGTTGAAATCCTGACTTCAATCTCGCCTGTTTTCATTGCAGTATTAATAGATTCATTGGATCTATTATCAACAAACCCGTTTATAGAAATAACATCTTCAACAGAAAATTTTTTAATTTTTTCGAAATCGTCACGAAATATGTTTTCGTTAAATACTAACTGTATTTTTCCATAACGATCTCTGAGATCAACAAAAACAACTTTCCCGTGAAGCCTAATGGTATTAATCCAACCATTTAATTGAACTTCATTGCCTACATTAGACTTATTTAACTCTCCGCAAGTGTGTGTACGTTTTAACATTTTATGAATTTTATTAATAAAAAAACCGCCTCAATATAAAAAAGACGGTTTTCATTTTATATGACATAAATAAATCTATTTTTTTGATACTCTTAACCGATTCATTGCCCTTAAAAGTGAAGCCTCAAGCCTAGTATTGTCACTTTTTTCCTCAGGTTTATTTTTTCGGTCACTTGCTCTTTCTAAAGCCGCTGTGGCGCGTTTGACATCAATTTCATTTGATTTTTCTATGGATTCTAACAAGAGTTCAATTTTTGTTGAACCAATCTCTACAAAGCCTCCGCTCGTTGCATACCACTCTGTATTATCATCTGTTTTAATCTTTATTTCACCTACATCTAAAGCAATAACACCCTCTCGATGCTGTTTCATAATACCAAAAGAACCGTCTAAACCAGGGCACCTGATATAGTTAATATTTTCTTGATTCAAAACCTTAATAGGAGTAACAATTTCTACAGAGAATTTTCCCACTATGCAGCAGCCTTCGCCTTCTTATCCTTATCAATTGCCTCATCGATAGAACCAACATATGCGAATGAGTTTTCAGCAAGTTCATCGACATCCCCATTTAAGATGCCTTCAAAACCAGAAACTGTATCTTCGAGGCTTACATATCTTCCTTCAAATCCAGTAAACTGTTCAGCAACAAAAAATGGTTGAGACATAAACTTTTGCATTTTCCTTGCTCTAAAAACGGTCAGTTTATCATCATCTGAGAGCTCATCCATACCCAAAATGGCAATGATGTCCTGCAGGTCTTTATATTGTTGTAATATCTCCTGTACTTTTTGCGCAGTATCATAATGACGATCGCCAATGATTCTAGGGTCTAATATTCTAGATGTTGATGCGAGTGGATCTACAGCTGGATAAATACCTAGCTCAGCTATTTTCCTTTCTAAGACAGACGTTGCATCCAAGTGAGCAAAAGCAGTAGCGGGAGCAGGGTCAGTTAAATCATCTGCTGGCACATACACCGCTTGGACAGATGTAATTGAGCCATTCTTCGTAGATGTGATTCTCTCTTGTAAATCGCCCATTTCTGTACTTAATGTCGGCTGATATCCAACAGCTGAAGGCATACGGCCTAACAATGCTGAAACCTCAGATCCGGCTTGAGTAAAACGAAAAATATTGTCAATAAATAAGAGAACATCCTTGCCCTCGTCATCTCTAAAATATTCAGCCATCGCAAGACCACTTAAGGCTACTCGCAACCTCGCTCCAGGCGGCTCATTCATCTGCCCAAAAACCATTGTGGTTTTTTTAATAACACCAGATTCTGTCATTTCATTATATAAATCATTCCCCTCTCTGGTTCGCTCACCAACGCCTGCAAAAACAGAGTATCCACCATGCTCGGTAGCAATATTTCTGATTAACTCTTGGATCAATACAGTTTTTCCGACACCTGCACCACCAAATAATCCAGTCTTTCCACCTCTTGTATATGGCTCCATAAGGTCTACCACTTTTATTCCTGTAACAAGAATCTCTGTAGAGGTGGTAAGCTCTTCATGTTTAGGCGCAGTTCGATGGATCGGATTTACTTTATCCGTTTTGACTTCACCCTTATTATCAATCGTATTTCCCAAAACATCAAAAAGTCTGCCTAAGGTTTCAGGACCAACAGGCACTGAAATAGGAGAGCCACTATCTGTAACCTCAGTCCCCCTGACTAACCCATCTGTAGAATCCATGGCCACAGTACGCACTGCAGAGTCGCCTAGGTGCTGTGCAACCTCTAAGACCAAAGTGTTATCATCACCACGGTCGACCGTTAATGCATTATAAATATCAGGCACGTCTCCTTGCTCGAAGACAACATCAACGACTGCGCCCATTACTTGTGAAATTTTTCCTTTTTGTGACATAAAATTATTCCTTAATTATGTTTATTCTTTTAAAGCCTCAGCGCCACTAACGATTTCTAGCATCTCAGTTGTAATCGCTGCCTGACGCGCCTTATTAAATTCTAGAGTTAAGCTTTTTATCATGTCCTTAGCATTTGTTGTAGCATTCTCCATTGCCATCATCCTAGCAGCCTGCTCACTCGCATAAGACTCGAGAAGGTATTTCCAAATTTGAATATTTAGGTGTCTAGGAACCAAAGAACCAACTAATTTTTCCTTAGAGGGCTCATAGAGTTTATCTTTGATCTCTTTATCCGGTTGATCGTAAACAAGAGGAAGTAAAACCTCTGATTTTACTTCTTGTTGAGCAAGATTTATAAAATAATTATATACTACATGAATCTCATCGACCTTCCCACTAATAAAATGATCAATAATACTTCTACCAATCATCATAGCATTATCATAGTCTAATTCATTCCAAAATTCTACATGGCTCTCTACAATCTTATAATCTCTATGCTTAAAATAATCCCTAGATTTTTTCCCGATACAAAAGATATCAACATTTTCTTTGCCAAACTCATGAATCTCTTGTTCTGCGATTTTAATTATGTTCGCATTAAAAGCACCAGCAAGTCCTCTGTCTGCACTTACAATCACATATGCTTTACGCTTTATATCACGGACCTCTAAAAGATCTAAAATATCTCGATCGATATCAGGTAATAAATGATGAATTATTTCCTCGAGAGCAAATGTGTAAGGCCTTGCCTGCTCCATCTTCTCTTGAGCACGACGAACCTTTGCAGCTGCAACCATTTTCATTGCGCTGGTCACCTTCTGAATACTTTTTACAGATTTAATTCTATCTCTTATATCTTTTAGACTCGCCACAGATTAAACCGAAAAACTATTCTTAAAATCAGAGATTGCCTTTTCAAGTGCCTCACTATTTTCATCACTGATATCGCCTTCATCTTTAATCATTTTTAACTGATCCGGAGCATTTGCATCAAGATATTCAAAAAGACTCTTCTCAAAATCAGAAACCTTTTCTATAACAACATCATCTAAATAACCTTTTGAAGCAGCAAAAATTATTGCGATTTGTTTTTCTACATCCATTGGAACATATTGATTTTGCTTTAATATTTCGACCATCCTCTCTCCACGAGTCAACTGATCAATGGTCGACTTGTCAAGATCTGATCCAAATTTGGCAAAAGCCTCAAGCTCACGGTATTGAGCTAAGTCCAGTCTAAGCGTGCCTGCCACTTTTTTCATTGCTTTGATCTGTGCATTCCCACCCACTCGAGATACAGAAAGCCCAACATCAATAGCAGGCCTGATACCCGAATTAAACAGGTTAGTTTCCAAATAAATTTGACCATCTGTGATTGAGATTACATTCGTAGGTATATATGCCGCGACATCTCCCTCTTGAGTCTCAATTACTGGTAACGCGGTCAATGAGCCACCACCAAGATCTTCGGATAATTTAGATGCTCTTTCAAGTAAACGACTGTGTAAATAAAATACATCACCAGGAAAGGCCTCACGCCCAGGTGGTCTTCGAAGCACAAGAGACATCTGTCGATAGGCTACTGCCTGCTTAGATAAGTCATCATATACTATTAGAGAATGTTGCCCATTATCCCTAAAATATTCTCCCATAGCACAACCTGCATATGGCGCAATATACTGCATTGGCGCAGGATCAGATGCATTAGCAGCAACAATGATGGTATATTCCATAGCACCATGAGATTCCAGCTCTGAAACCAGGCTGGCGACAGTGGATGCTTTTTGTCCTATCGCAACATAAACACAATAAACAGGAGCATCGGTTTCATGTGTATATTTTTGGTTTATGATTGCATCAATCGCGACAGCAGTTTTCCCGGTTTGACGATCACCAATAATCAACTCTCGTTGTCCTCTACCGATAGGGACCATACTATCAATCGCCTTAATCCCAGTCTGCAGAGACTGCTTCACTGGACTTCGAGCCATTACACCTAACGCTTTTCGTTCAATTGGAAGCGTGCTAGAACTATTTATTGGGCCTTTACCATCTAATGGTTGCCCTAGGGGATTCACAACCCTTCCAAGCATCTCTTTCCCAACCGGAACTTCAACTACACGGCCAGTCCTTTTAGCAATATCACCTTCTTTAATTAATCTGGTTTCTCCAAAAAGAACCAAACCAACATTATCTTCTTCAAGATTTAATGCCATTCCGAATACATCATTCGGTAATTCAACCAACTCAGAGCTCATAACATTTTCAAGCCCTGAAGCTCTTGCTACACCATCACCAACCTCGATTATTTCACCAACCTCAGAAACGTCAATGGCGCTATCATATTTTTCTAATTGCTCTTTTAGCAATGCTGTAATTTGATCAGTTTTTATTTCCATAATTTCCTAACTCATGTTTTCATTAGATCTGACTTAATCTTTTTTATTTGACTTTTTATTGAAGCATCCAAAAAAGTATTCTCGATTCTAAGTTTTACCCCACCAATAATTGAGGAATCAACCTCAATAGAAAGGTCCGTATCTTTATTTAAGACTCGGTCCAACTTTTCTTTCATTAACGAAGCATCATCTTTATTCATTTCGCTACTAATAATAGCATGAACAGATACTTTATTTTTTACACTTTTATAACGCTCATAATAATATTTTTTTATCCAGCTAATAGTCTTATTTGTTTTCATTCCATTCAAGTAAGATGCAATGCCTAAAACGAGTGGATGTATAGATTCCCCTAAAACCGCAACCAATATCATCAATTTCTGATCCTGTGATATACGTTTTGACTGAATAAAACTTTTAAGGTCTAAATTTGACCTTACGAGAGCATCAAGCTTTACAATTGAATCCCAGACCTCTTCTAAAGCATTAGAACTATCAGCGCATTCAAACAGGACATTAGAGAACTGTTTTGCAGATTTATAATTACGCTTCATAATTATCTAATTTATTTAACGAATCTTCAATAATAGAGGTATTATCATCTTTTGATAAATTTTTCTTTATTATCTTTTCTGCTACAGTTATAGATAGCTCTACAACTTCTTGGCGGATCTCTAATAACGCCCTATCTTTTTCAACACTGATCTGATTTTTAGCTTTTTTCAGTTGCCCATCTGCTTCTTCTTTTGCTTTCGAAACAATATCTTCTTTTAATTTATCTGCAGCAGACTTGGCATCAGCGACTATAGTTTGAGCCTGAGTTCTAGATTTTGATAGAATCGCCTCAGACTCTTTATTTATGCCCGCAAGTTCTAGCCTTGCTTTTTCAGCAGATAACAATGAGTCATCTATACTCTTTTGCCTTTCATCCAGCATCTCCAACAATGGTTTCCATGCAAATTTTGCTAAGACCATTAGAAGTAGCAAAAAGGTAAGAATAGTCCATATAAATAGACCTGGATCTAATTGTACAAGCGGATTTTGCTCCGAAGAGGCTCCATGAGACTCTGTTGACTCATGGAGCACCTCATCGCCTGGGATACTCCAATAATGATTCATGATATATTATTTCTAGAGAATAAGCATCAAAAAGATGAATACCTCTGCAAGGATTGCTACACCTTCCAGGAGAAAGAGTGGCAGCTGAACTGCTCCGCTGATTTTATCAGCAGCCTCAGGCTGTCTTGCAATCCCTTCTGCTGCTGCTGCTGCAAATTTTCCGATACCAAGACCAGCACCTATTACCGTTAAACCTAATCCTACTGGGACTAATAAAGTTGCATCCATTATATACTTCCTTTTTTATTTTAGTTAATGATGTACGTTAATTGCCATCCCGACAAACACAGCTGTTAATAAAGTAAAAACATATGCTTGCACAAGAATAATAATAATTTCCAAACCAGAGATTGCAGCAGACATTGGAACTGATATGAGTGCTACTCCGATTCCCACAGCCGCACTTTGAAACATTTCTCCTATAATTGCCATTAAGGATAATAAAGCTAACAAAGCAATATGCCCTCCTGTCATATTAGCGGCTAATCGCATAGTTAGAGCAAATGGTTTAACAATTAATCCCAGAATCTCAATTGGAATTAAAATAATATAGATTGGCCAGGCTAACCCATGAGGAACAAGATTTTTCCAATGCTTAAAAAAACCATGTTCTCTTACGCCTGCAGTTATTATGGCAAAAAATGTGATAGTAGCTAGGCCAGCTGTAACATTAAAATTTCCTGTAGCCGTGGCTCCACCATGCAATAAATGATTAATGAATGAATCTGGACCAGTTTTGAAAATAAACCTATCGAATAAACCAATCAGGTCAAAAATAGGAATCATTCCTATACCATTCGCGAAAAGGATAAAAAAGAAAAAAGTAAGAAACAGAGGAGTCCATGTCATCACCCACTTTGGGCCAACGTTAGGATGAGAAATAGCATCGCGAATAAATGCAACGATATATTCAATCAGCGTTAGCCAACGAGATTTTTCTTTTCCATTACTCTTTACATACCTCTGAATAGGAAAAATCACGACAGTTGCGACTATAATTGCAACAAGCCAAAGCATAAAAACGTGCTTCGTAATTGAAAAATCTATCCCAAAGAATTTTGGTACCTGTACAATTGGATGTGTGATATCTGAATTCGATACATGATGTATTATGTTTGGCCCAACCTGGTCTAGGATAGTTGACCCGCTGTGATCTGTATTTGAAGTAACCATTATTCACTTAAGCTACTGTATTACTTCTCCTGAAGTTTCTTTAGAACTACCGTCTCCACCAAATGAAGAACTATAAATGAGACTGTAAAACTACATATAAATGGTATGGGTTGAAAAGAATAAACAGTGAAAATTGTAAGAATATATGTACCGTAAAAAATAAATTTAATTGCAAAACCCCTCATAAGAAGTTTATTCATAGTAGTCGCTCCGCTATCAGCATATTTTGACATAAAAAAAATAGTCAAAAACCCAATCATCACTGGAGCTGATAATCCAAAGAATATTTCTCTAGCCAAATTAAAACAAAGGCCTGATACAATGCTTGCCATACCAATGAGTAGTATAACTGAATATGTGTATAACATCATTTCTTTTGAGAACTTATGACTTTCAGTAATTGATAGAAGCCCAGTATTAACCCGAAGAATAAACCCACTAAGAAAAGGATTGGGAATGTGTCAAATTTTTTATCTAAATAGTATCCGACTAATGTTAGAAGGATGACAGATAAAAACAATGAGTATGATGCAGAGATTAATGGAGCAGATCTAATTATGATCTGTTGAAAATAATTTAAAGAATTTTTATTGGTCTTTTTATTGTCGTAATGCAATTATCTATGCTATTACATTTTTTTCATTACGACTTCCAGCTAAATCACATTTTCCTTCGAACTGGGCACCATCTTCTATATGAAGCTTTCTATAGCTAATATCACCTTTTAGAACACAGTTTTTTCTTAAAATTACTTGGTCAGCAGATTTGATATCACCAATAACAGTGCCTCCAACTCTAACACTCAATCCTTCTATATTACCCTGAACTAATCCATTTTTCGCTACTCTTACTGGACCATTTGTAATTACATCACCATATACTTTTCCATATATTATTAAACCTTGCTTTAGCGTAATTGGTCCATGAACTGTTGCATCAGGCCCTATCATAGTATGAACATTTTTAAAACTTGATTTATCCATTACTTGAAGTTAAATCTGTTTGATTATATTCAGGGAAATATTCCAGCGGGTCGATTGATTGCTGGTCTTTCCAAATTTCAAAATGTAAATGCGGCCCGGAGGAAATACCAGTATTACCAACCAATCCAATTACCTCACCCCTCTTTACTACGTCTAATTGATATTTAAGATTTTGTTGATTATGACCATAATGAGTGAAATATCCATCACCGTGGTGTATTATAATTAGATTCCCCATTTCATAGGTCCACCCTGAAAAAACAACCAACCCTGAAGCAGAAGCTTTGATAGGAGTTCCTTCTTTTGCAACAATATCAATTCCTCCATGTTTATTTTCAGTTAAAGAAAATTGACTACCCATTCGCTGGCTGATATAGCCCTCTATAGGAGCAATAGACGGAATATTATCAGTAAAAGAAATAAAGTCATTTTGGTTAGGGATTACCATTAAAATGCTATCCATTATTTCTGGAATTTCTTTAAAATTTAGCTCCAGACCCAATGAGTTTCTCACAAATTTATCCATTTGCTTTATTCTGCTAATGCTTTGACTAAGTTCAATAACTTTTAAACGCTCTTGTGCAAGCTCCTCATATTTATTTTTCAATTCACCATATTTAGAGATATTGGGGATTGATTGAATTAAGATAAATACAAGTACTATCAAGATAATAGCTGTAACCACAAGTATAAATTTTAATAAATTTTTACTTAGAGTATAAGACTTAGTACTAGCCTCATCATCTGGAATAATTAATAAAGTAAATTTCTTATTCATTATTATTTACAGAGATTGAAGTAAATCAATTATTCTTTCAAGGTCATCATCGGAAAAATAAACAATCTCTATTGAGCCACCTATTTGCGCAGGCCTTAGCTTTACCTTAGTACCAAATATCTCAATTAACTGATTTTCAATCGCCCTTATCGGGGCTTTTGAATGAGTTATTTTTTTTAATTTTATCTTTTTAGTTTTTGATTTTACCAAGGCTTCAGCTGCCCTTACACTGAGCGATTCATTAATAATTTTTTTCCACAAATTTTTCATTGCAGAAACCGATTTAACTTGGAGTATTGCTCTGCCATGTCCAGCAAAAATCTGTCCGCTTCTAATACTTTTCCTTATTTCAGGAGGCAATTTAAGCAAGCGCAAAGTATTAGATATTGTGACACGCTTTTTCCCTATAGTTTTAGCGATATCGTTGTGTGATAAACTATATTTGCTATTTAATACGGCATAACCCTCTGCTTCTTCAATTGCATTTAAATCCTCGCGCTGAACATTTTCTATTAAAGCTACTTCCATCATTTCAGCATCATTTTTGATATTAACTATGTAAGCAGGAACAGATTTTAATTTTGCCATTTTTGCTGCCCGCCAACGTCTCTCGCCTGCTATGATTTCATAATTTTTATCTTTTTTTCTTATTGTGATAGGTGTGATGAGACCTTTTTCTTTGATAGAATTGCTCAGCTCATCTAATGATACCTTATTAAAATCATGTCTGGGCTGGTCAGGGTTTGGTTTAATTTTCGACAGACTTATATGATTTACACCTGGAGGGTTATTTTTTGTTGACTTATCAATTTCTTGTGAATTAATAAGTGCTTCAATTCCACGCCCTAATCTTTTAGATGACACGCTGTAGGATCTCCTCTGTTAAACTTAAATAATTTTTTGCGCCATTTGAGTTTGCATCATAAAGCAAAGCTGGCTTACCAAAACTAGGAGCCTCACTTAATTTTACATTACGGTATATCAAAGTTTTAAATAATTTATCTTTAAAATAGCTCTTTACTTCTTGCACAACTTGTTTTGAAAGATTTAACCGGCTATCATACATTGTCATTAACACTCCCCCTATAATCAGCTTTTTATTTAGGTGTCGCTGCACCAGCCTAAAAGTATTCAGCAACTGGCTAAGACCTTCAAGAGCATAATATTCGCACTGAATTGGAATAATGATAGCGTGCGAAGAAGTTAACGCATTAATTGTCAAAAGCCCTAGCGAAGGAGGACAATCAAGAATAATAACATCATATTTTCTAATGACCTTTTTTAGTGCGGTTTTTAGTTGATATTCTCTAGCCATAATATTCACTAATTCTACTTCGGCGCCTACTAAATCATTTGTTGAGGCAATAATATCTAGATGAGGAAAAGTTGTCTCTGTTATTGCTTCTTTAATATCGACCTCGCCTATGAGTATATCATAAATATTTTTTTTTGAGGTGGTAATCAAATCAGATAAGCCGGTAGTGGCATTTGCCTGAGGGTCCAAATCAATTATAAGGGTCTTCACTTCAGAAACCGCCAAACTCAATGCTACATTAACAGCAGACGTAGTTTTCCCAACGCCACCTTTTTGATTTATAAATGCTAAAACTTTTCCCATGATGTATAAAAAGGGCTAAAATTAATCCTTATTCATTACCAAATTAAGAAATATCAATCTCGAATAGATAATTTATTTTTTAGCAATTACTATGCTAATTGAAAAATCACTAAAATTATATTATTAAACAATGTGAAAAACTTATGTTGATAGGAGAAATTGATAATTATGTTATGTTGCGCTAGCAACTGACCGACACTAAATTTCCGCTCTTTATTTAATCAGATATAAATAAAAACATCAATTCATAAATGAAAAATAATCTTACGCCTCGATATATTGTCATCCTAGTTATATTAGGCTGGGCGGTTTTCTCTTTATGGCCCACAATAGAATATCAAAATCTTACAGATATTGAAAAGGAGCAGCTTAGAGAAGAGGGAAAGTTAGATGAGTTAGAATCAAATATTATTCGTCAGGGCCTGGATTTAAAAGGTGGAATGTATATAGTGTTAGAGGCAGACATACCAACCTTAGTAAAAAATCTTGCAACAAACCGCAATGATAAATTTGAACAAGTATTTAAGGCGGCTGATGAAAAATATAAATCAAATCAAAATCGAGACTTTTTTACTGCCTTTCGTAATGAAATCACTTCAAAAGGGCTTAAGACTGCTCGATACTATCATGAGTATGGTTCTAATCTAGAGGATATAATAATAGCACTCGAAAAAGAATCAGAAGATGCTATTAACCGTGTTTTAGAAATACTTCAAAATCGGATAGATCAATTTGGCGTCTCAGAGCCCACTATCCAAAAACAAGGTGACTACCGTATCCTTGTTGAACTAGCCGGTATTCAGGATTCGGATAGAGCTAGAACCCTATTGCAGAGTACCGCCTTATTAGAATTTTATCTAGTGAAAAATAGTTCTGTTACTAATGAAATTATAATTCAAATAGACAACATTTTAAAGGCATCTGTTAGCAATGAAGAGCTCGCTAGTCTAAATGATGATAAGGAAGAAACAATTATAAAAGAAACGAATAAAAAAAGCGACAGTGACGTAACTACCGTTGACGAGATTTTTGGTGAAACAGAATACACACAAGAAGATAGTATCAATCAAAGTTCAGATATATTTACAGACTCTCCCTTACAATCTCTAATTGAATTCATCCCTGGAGATATGGCAGTCAACACTAGAAATATGTATGCATTAAATAAACTCTTAACTAAAGAAGAGGTTCAATTAAAGCTCAAATCATCATCAGGACAGTTTCTTTTTAGTAATGATTCAGAAACAATAACAGGCTCAGGGACAGATAAATATTTTCGACTATACTATATCGAAAAAAATCCTGAATTAACAGGCGGTGTTGTTGAAAAAGCTAAAGCAAGTCCAGGTAGTTTAGGAAGTGGAAACGCAGGATTGCCAGTTGTCTCGCTAGACATGAACAGCGAAGGCGCAAAAACATGGTCAAGAGTGACAGGAGCGAATGTAGGTGAAAGAATTGCTATTGTTTTAGATGGTAAGGTTCACATGGCTCCAAATATTAGAGAGAAAATTCCAGGAGGGAGAACACAGATAGAAGGATTCGCAGATATGAATGAAGCGAAAGATATTGCAATAATTTTAAGAGCTGGTGCGCTCCCTGCTCCTGTAAATATAATTGAAGAAAGAACCGTAGGTCCAAGTTTAGGAGCTGATTCTATAGCCAAAGGTCAAAAATCTATTCTTATAGGCCTCGCTGTTGTCTTCGTATTCATGTTTGTTTATTATAAGATTTCTGGTGGTATTGCTAACTTTGCTTTAGTGTGGAACATTATACTGATATTAGCGGTTTTAGCTTCATTAGGTGCTACCTTAACCCTCCCTGGCATTGCCGGACTTATACTTACTGTCGGAATGTGTATAGACTCTAACGTTATTATTTTTGAGAGGATTAGAGAAGAATTGAGGAAAGGTAAAACACCTAAGTCTGCCATTGAAGGTGGCTACAATCGAGCAATTACTACCATTATCGATGCAAACCTTACTACCGTAATTGCAGCTCTTGTTTTATACCAGTTTGGCACTGGTCCTATCAAAGGATTTGCAACCGTTCTTTTCTGGGGCATATCAATCAGTATGTTTACTGCGGTATACATTACCAGAACAATTTTTTATACTATCACAAAAAAACCAATAAAAAAACTTAGTATATAGATGCAAATTATAAAAGACCCAAAAATTGACTTTCTTAATAACTCAAGTTTTACTATCCTATTATCTGGAGCTCTAATACTTGCTGGTATATTTTCACTTGTGATCAATAATGGTCCAAAGCTAAGTATAGATTTCAAGGGTGGTACTTTAATTGCAGTGAAGTATAATAAGCCCGTAAACATTAATGACTTCCGCAAAGAATTAAAAAATGTGAATATCAATGGCCAAAATTTTGATTTTAGCACTTCTGAGATTAAACATTTTGGGGATAATTCCAGTGTAGCCATTCGTATCCCTAATTTGAAAAATGAGCCAGAAAAATTTTCTCAAAATTTTATTGATATTTTAAAAAGTATTTATCCAGATGCTCTGCCTGACAATAAAGATGATTTTATACTGTCCATTGATAAAGTCGGTCCTAAAATAGGGGCAGAATTGAGTGGAAAAGCGGTAATGGCCATTGTATATGCGATTGCACTTATTCTAATATATATTTCTGTTCGATTCGAGTTTACCTATGCAGTTGGCGCTATTGTAGCTATTGCTCATGATGTGATTATCACACTAGGGATATTCTCTATCCTAGGGTATGAAATATCCTTAGCGATTATTGCGGCATTTTTAACGATAGTAGGATACTCCCTTAATGATACTATAGTTATATTTGATAGAATTAGAGAAAATATGAAAACTCTAAAAAGAGATTCAGTGATTGATATTGTTAACAGAAGCATTAATGAATCATTGAGTCGGACTATTGTAACTTCGCTGACAACGCTATTTGTAGTTTTGATACTATATTTTTTCGGCGGAGAGGTGATACACTATTTCTCTTTTGCTTTGATAATCGGAGTATTAGTAGGAACATACTCAAGCATATTTGTTGCTAGCCTCATAGTGGTATATATGCAACCAAAATCATAATTATATAATAAAATCTAAACTCCAAATGGTACAGTTTGCTACCTTAAGAACTGAATTCGGAAATATTGGAGTGTTAGTTAGTAATTCAAAACTAATTAAAATTATTTTACCAAATAAACTAGAATCAATTTCTATAGAGTTAACTAATCCTCAAAATCATGAGCCTTTTATGTCTAAAGTTCTTGATCAATTGAACCAGTATTTTATTGGTAGGCGTAAACAATTTGATCTAGACTTAAGCCTACAGGTATCTCCGTTCTATCAAGATGTGCTCAATGAAGTATATAAAATACCATATGGTCAGACCTGCTCATA
>TARA_B110000438_G_scaffold91440_1_pt1 | contig 18950 bp, 14 predicted proteins | sample TARA_B110000438 | Tara Oceans TARA_B110000438 (sample SAMEA4398413) | marine metagenome | biome: Polar Biome; feature: [MES] marine water layer (ENVO:01000295) within the mesopelagic zone...; material: water (ENVO:00002006), including particulate matter (ENVO:01000060) such as...... | reverse complement strand
CCGCTCAGTTTCGACCAAACTAGGACAAATAGCGTTCACCGTTACCTTATGCTCAGCCATCTCTCTCGCAAGCGACTGCGTAAACCCGATCACACCAAATTTCGAAGCACAATATGCAGCAAACTTAGCGTTCCCAACCTTGCCTGAAACCGACGACATATTAATAATCTTGCCGCCCCCGCCACGATGAATCATGTGGCGAGAAATCGCCTGAGACATCAAGAACGTCCCCTTCAGGTTCACACCCAACACCTGATCCCAAACTTCTTCAGGAAGATCGACGACATTCACCCGATCCGGACCCGCCGGTGCACCAGCGTTATTCACCAGAATGTCAACCCGACCAAACTCCGAAATAGCTCCCTCAACAATCGAAGCCACATCGTCCGAATCGTAAACGCTACCAGTAAGACCAATAGCCTTACCACCACCGGCGTTGATCTCGTCTACAACCGCCGACAATCCACCCCAATCAGGCGTACCGTTATCGTTCAGATCGCAAACGGTAATCGTTGCACCCTCAGCCGCCAATCGAGTCGCAATCCCACGACCAATTCCTGCCTTGCCCCCAGCACCAGTAACAATCACAACCTTGCCATCCAACTCGTACATATCTATTCCTTACTTAAATGGTTTCGCAATCCAAAACCTAACGCAGTTCCAACTCATCCCCGGTCCGATCCTGCATTACACGCATTCATCCCGTCATTTCACGCACCCGTGCCGCAAACTCCGGATGATCGTATAGATTCGACAGCTCCAGCGGGTCGCTGTTCAAGTCGTAAAGCTCGCCCGTATCCGTAGGCGATAAATTCAATTTCCGACGATCTCCAGAAACCATGATTCCAGACGGCAGCTCGAATATCTATCAAACGCATCATCGCTTGATGAAATCGTCGCCGATCCACCGCACCACTACATAAACACATCGCCGACAAGTTGGCCATGACCCTCATCGCTCAACTCAAAGGTAGAACGGCGAGATTATAGGCACACAAACGAAATTGCAGTAGTAGCTGTTCCCTTTCAGACGAAAGGGGTAGGGTACGAGAATTGCGACGTGCGACCAAGTCATCTGACGATGCGCTGAGCCATAACGCCCTCGCTTACCGGAACTTACCGCGACCAGGAATCGGAATAGCCTGCTCAAGCTTCCCGTCACGAATACCAAAGTAGTACTCATGCAAGTTGATCGTCGTATCGCCATGAGTCGGACGTGATCGCACCTTATCTCCAACCTTCAAAGCCTGCGAAATTACATCCGGCAAATTCATCTTCGTGTGTTCCTCTGAGTGGCTGATAATCGAAGCCGACGCAGGAGAAATCACTTCCGCCAATCCACGATCCATCGAGATCGACTTCAGCCCCATATCAACGATCGCAACGTCCTGCTTCTGTCGAGAAATCACAGTAGCGAGAACCGACAATGCAGGCTCGAAATCGTTGAACACTTCGAGATAGTCACCGTCCATAAAAATGTACGAACCACACTGCAGCTCGGTAATACCATCTACTCGCCCCGTGATGTTGTAAGTTCCCGTACCAGCTGCCGAAACAAGCTTCACATCGATGCCTACTCCACGAATCTGATCAGCAGCACCCGTAAGAATCGTCATAGCCTTTTCGGCTTCTGTCTTGCGAGTTTCGTAGTCCCGCTCGGCAACAACATGCCCCTCGTAACCCATCAAGCCATCGAAACGTAAGCCCGGTGCTGCATCGATTTGCTTAGCGAGTTCAACAGCTCCATCGCCGTCGACTCCACACCGATCCATCCCGACGTTGATTTCAATGATCACTCCAAGCTCGGCACCAGCAGCCATGGAAGCCGAAGAAAGGTCATCGACATTTCCTGAGCTTTCCACAGCAACGATGATCCTTGCCGAACGAGCAAGCGCAACCAATCGAGAAATCTTCCGCTTACCAATTACCTGATTTGGAATCATCACTTCAGGCACACCAGCCTCAACCATCACCTCGGCCTCACCGACCTTCGCACAGCAAACGCCAATAGCCCCGGCATCGAGCTGTTTGCGAACCCAGTAAGGACTCTTGTTCGTCTTCGAGTGAGGTCGAACATCGACGCCCATCTCATTGGCAGCAGCCTGCAACTTAGCGATATTCGATTCCGCCACATCGAGATCTATGACGATGCACGGAGTATCAAGCTCCTCAAGGGGGGTACCTGGTAATGGAAGATATTCAGTCATTTACGATCAATCTCACGGTCCCGTAGGACATATTCAAAATCAAGTTGGCGCAGTAAGACGCTGCGAACACGAAGACTACCCCAGCAACCGTCCAAACGGTATACATAGCCAAACAAAATCCCTACCATCCTACAACGAGGTTGCCGCACTATCTTGCATTGTCATTGTGAGGAGGAACGACGTGGCAATCAGAGATCTGAGCAACGCAACGCACGACACCACTGCCGACACCTCATGACCAACATCACCCCATTCACACCACGAAAACCCCGCATCGGAATCCTCGGCACCGGTAGCATGGCCCTCGCCCTCGGCAAATCACTCCTCGCCGCCGGGCACTTCGTCGCCTTCGGATCGCGCCGACCCGAATCGAAAAACGATTTCCATGCAGCCGTCGGAGAAGAATCGAGAATCTACGGCTACCAAGCCGCCATCGACGCTGGCGAGATAGTGATAATCACCCTGCCCTACAAAGAGGTCGCAGCCACTGCCAGCAAATTCGCCGACTCGCTTCGAAATAAAATCGTCATCGATATCACAAACCCATTCGCAGCCCAGCCCAACAACGGCGAATCAGGTGCGCAAGTCACGGCTTCGATTATTGGCGATGGCGCCCGAGTAATCGCAACGTTCAAAACCAACTTTGCAGCCACGTTCGAAAACCCGATCGACTCCACCGGCGAACCCCGCGATGTTCACTACGCTGGCGACGATGAAGCGGCGATGGAATCAGTCGAAGATCTGATAAAAGGAATCGGCTTCAAACCCGTCAAATGCGGCACCCTCGCCCAAGCAGTCGTACTCGACCACATGGTACCGCTAATGATCCGACTCGACACTACCGAACTCGATGCCCAGCACCTAAGTTCGTTCCGCCTAACCCCAGGCTAACAAAGCGCGTCCCGAACGCAGTCGAGGGATGTAGGACGGGGTGAAGGAAGCACCGCTCAGCAGCCATCCACACCCAATAACCCGCTGCCAGCCTAACCCCTGCCAGACGGAAGGGCTAGGGTAGGAGAATTGCGAAGCGCTACCAAGTCGTCCTACGACGCTCGGAGCCTAACGTCAACGTAGAGCCGAGTCATTTCATGACGAGGATGACCAACGCCCCACCTAAAACTGAGCATCAGCCTTTGGCACATCCACCCTCACACGTCGAATCCGACCATCACCCTGAAATCGCTCTCGACCAAGCACTGTAGACTCACACAGCCACAAATCTCGACCGTCTTCACCACCCAGCATGCACGCATAAGCGCTCTTATCGGCATCTTCTAAGGCGATCACCTGAGTAATCTCTCCTCCATCAGCAACCCTAACCCAACCGCCTGAATCGCCATACGAGAAGTACGGGCACGCCACCCAAACACAGCCTTCAGCATCCAAAGAAATCCCGTCTGTAGGCGCCGCCAGATTCGCAAACGGCCTCCGACCCGACAGCGTCCCATCGTCCTCAATGTCCCAAGCCGTCAACGTAAAAGCAAATGTCTCAGCGACAATCAAAGTCTTCCCATCGGGCGTAATCGCACCACCGTTCGGAAAGCACACCCGGTCGGCAACCACCTGCGATGATCCGTCGGGTCGAGCAAGCACCATATTTCCAAATAACGGCGGATTCGATGGACCCGGAGGAACCTCCTCGCTCAATCCCGGTAAATACGCCCCAGCGTAAGCGTTCCCGTTCGGAGCGACCACCATGTCGTTGTTGCTAGTTCCAAACGCAGTCGAAATATCAGCATGGTGCATAGAGTCCGACCGCTTAGCACTACCCGCAATCACCTGCGAAGAATCCAACCGAATAATCGCCCTGCTTTCGGTAGCGACAACCAACAAATCGCCGTTGCCTAGGAAACCAAGACCACTCGGAAACTCGCCAGGCTCAAACACCGTCTCAACCACACCCCCATCATCAACACGTGAAACCTTGGCGGCCATAACGTCACTGAAATAAAGCTTCTGTTCCTCAGCCCGCCATCTCGGACCCTCAGGAAAAAACAGATCATCAGCAACCAATTCAATCGAACTCGTAACCATGCATTTCTCCCTAAAAGAACCGTCAACCCCAGCAGAAGCAGCAAACCACTGCCAGCCTACAACACCATCACCGTCACTAAAACCCTCACAGAAAAGGCTCGAATCTGCGTGTAACATTACGGGTCACAAAATACCGTGATTTAAGTACGCCAGTCAAGGTCTTATAGGTGTCATCCTGAGGCTCTTGAAGGGCGATAAACCAGTACAAAAAAACATGACCACAACAAACGATTCACAAGAAAAACTCGATTCCAAGCGCGCTTCCAAGCGAGTACCCGGAAAATGGCGCAGTTGGGAAACCACTGAAGGTGCCATTCGAGCACCCCACCGCTCAATGATGAAAGCGATGGGACTCAGCGATAAAGATATCCAAGCCCCATTCGTAGGAATCGCCTCAACCCACAACGAAGTCACCCCTTGCAACTCAGGAATTGCACCACTTGTTGAAGAAGTAAAACGTGGCGTATTCGCAGCCGAAGGAACCCCCTTCACGTTCGGAACAATCACCGTTTCTGACGCCATTTCAATGGGAACCGAAGGTATGCGCGGCTCGCTCGTCTCTCGTGAAGTCATCGCTGACTCGATTGAAACCGTGATCTTCGCCGAACGCTACGATGGCCTCGTTGTAGTCGCTGGATGCGACAAATCTCTCCCCGGCGGAATGATGTCCATGGCTCGACTCAATGTACCGTCCGTTTTCATCTACGGTGGATCAATCCTTCCCGGATCACTTAACGGGGAAGATATCCAGATTCAGAATGTATTTGAAGCCGTTGGTCAATACCAGACCGGAGAGATCGACGCGAATGAACTCCTTGACATCGAAAATCATGCATGCCCCGGCTCCGGATCATGTGGTGGAATGTTCACCGCAAACACCATGTCATCCATCGGTGAAGCTCTCGGTCTCTCCCTCCCCGGGTCAGCCTCGGAGCCAAACGTCGACCAGCGAAAAGCAGCCTCGTCGAGAGAAGCCGGTCATGCAGTACTGAACCTGCTTCGAAAGAACATCCGACCTTCCGACATCCTTACCCGCAAGGCATTCGAAAATGCAGTAACGGTGGTTGTCGCAATGGGTGGATCAACCAATACCACCCTCCACCTACCAGCAATTGCCAGTGAGATGGGCGTCGAGCTAACACTCAAAGACATCCACGACATCTCGATGAAAACCCCGCTCATCGCCAACATGAAGCCAGGCGGCGACTACTTGATGCTCGATCTCGACCGACTCGGCGGCATCCCCGTCGTAATGAAGCGACTCCTCGATGCCGGGCTCCTTCACGGCGATTGCATGACTGTCACTGGCAAAACCATTGCCGAAAACCTTGCCGATGTGAAAGTTCCAGAACCATCGAGCGTGCTCCACTCGGTAGAAGACCCAATTTCGAATACAGGTGGACTCGTCACCCTCTTCGGAAACCTCGCTCCTGACGGCTGCGTACTCAAGGTAGCCGGACACCAATTCGGTCAAACCTTCGGAGGCCCCGCCCGTGTATTCGACGGCGAAGAAGGCGTTATGCAAGCCCTCCAGAAACGCGACATCAACGAAGGCGACGCTATCGTGATTCGCTATGAAGGACCCAAAGGCGGACCCGGCATGCGAGAAATGCTTTCCGTTACCGCTGCTCTTGTTGGGCAAGGACTTGGTGAAAAAGTTCTGTTGATGACTGACGGTCGATTCTCGGGTGCATCCCATGGATCAATGATCGGACACATCGGCCCTGAAGCCGCCGTCGGTGGACCAATCGCCGCTGTTCAAGATGGTGACCTTATCGAAGTGAACCTCGACAACTTCGAGCTCAACATCAAAATCAGCGACAATGAACTAAAGTCTCGGCTAGACAAGTGGGAGCCAAAGCCACCGGCTTACACCAAGGGCGTGCTCAGCAAGTACATCAAATTGGTAAACCCCGCCTCAACCGGCGCCACAACCAGTTAGAAACTATCTCCCCCTCTTTCCAGACGTAAGGGGTAGGGTAGGAGAACTGTGACGTACGACCAAGTCGTCTGAAGACGCCCGGAGTCATAAACAGGTTGGCTGATTCGAAACGAAAAATCTTCGGATCTGCCAACAGCACACCAAATGTCACCTCGATGAAAATCGGGGTCAAACGACCAACCGCAACCAACCGATCACCCAGCCAACAACCCACAATTTAGGCCCAACTCCATCATGATCTACGAATTCCGAACATACGATATCTTCCCTGGCAACATGCCGAAATACCAAGCCACGCTCAACGACTCGCTGGCTGGCGGTCGACTCGATTATTCCGATCTATTCGCCTACTTCTACACCGAATTCGGCCCACTAAACCAAGCACTCCACATCTGGCCATACGAAAGCCTTGATGCACGTCAGGCAATTCGTGAAGAGACCACCGGCATCACCGGCTGGCCGCCAGCAACCGGCGAGATACTCGCAGGTCAAGCCGCTGATATCTACTTCCCCGCACCGTTCAACGACGAATCGATAACCGGCGATCATGGCCCATTCTACGAACTCAGAACCTACACCTACGCAACCGGCGAAACCCCAGCAGTCATAGACACCTGGGGCAAAGCAATCGCAGAACGAAAAAAGCTCTCACCGTTCATCGGAGCCTGGTACACCGAACTCGGCGTACTCAACAAATGGGCACACCTCTGGGGATACTCTTCCCTCGAAGAACGTTCACGAGTACGCAAAGAAGCTGTCGAAAAAGACGTCTGGCCACCAAAAGGCGCACCAAAACCACGCACCCAAGACAGCAAGCTCTACATGCCATTCCCTTTCAGTCCACTATCGTAAAAACAACCGGGCTGTCGTTACGAAAAGTGTAGACAGCCTGTTTTGATCAAGCTGATTGGTTGGCGTCAACCGTCCTCCGCTCATTCCACCTAACAATCCCGTCGCTATGTGGAAGTACCAGCTACCCAGATGCATATAAACAACATGACCCAACCGTTTAGTGGAACGCCCTAAAGGCTTGGCTTTGGCCACTCCCCCGACCATTTGTCGCGGTACTCATACTGAAGTCCGGCTCCTCCGGCAAGGTTGTTCCACATCGTCGTACGCCGGTAGTTCCGTTTGCTCACCAACGATCTCTGCATCAACGCAGCCTCTTCACGCTCTAGCCGTTCGAAAATTCGATCGTTATTGGCAGGATCGTGGCTCCAACTAGGCTCAATTGATTCGCTCTTTCGTTCGAACAAATACTTCACCATGTACCGAACCTGATCGCTCGTATTCGCAGTACCCGCATGCCAAATATCGTAGTGAAGAATCAACACTGACCCCGCCGGGACAACAGCCACAATCTGATCCCGAAAATTCCCATGCGACGCGTTTCTATCACCCGCTGCAGTGAACAAGTGCGACCCCGGTATTAACGCCGTCGGTCCCATATTTGAAGCAACATCCTGCGGGTAGTACATAACTAATACGCTCTGAACATGGTCGGAAACCCGACCATGACCATCGTCCAGTGTTGGAATATTTAGGCTGTCCTGATGCCACGCCTGGCTTCTCGTACCCGGGTGATTCCGATGGCAATGCCTGTGAGCTGCCCTCGTGTAATCCGAACCCAACAAACTCGACAACGCTCCTCGAACGGCGGGATGTTCGTACACATCGTCGATCGCCGGAACCGCTTTATTTATTTCGTCACCAGGATTCGTCGGCAAGGCTTCAAGCTCGCTATAAACCTGAGAATGAAACTCAATAGGAAACTGTGGTTCGACGATATGATAGCCGTTGATGACAAAGTCAGCGACCTGATCGTCATTCAGCAAATTTTGTATTGAAACTCCTGAAGCCGCTGAAACTTTAGTCGCGTTAGTCATCGTGTTGCTCCATCTTTTCCAGCACGAACTGGTAACCAAAAACTTCTACTTCTGAGCCCTCTAATGATCCGCGCTGATCAGGAAAATTGACCACTCGCCAGCCATCGCAAATAGCGTCATGTACCGACTCATAGTCGATACCTATTCTGGTCGGATCAATCTCGACAATCGAGCCTCGTACAGGTTCGTGTAATGCCTGAGAAATCGCAGGTGACCGAGGATCGGTCGATTGCGCACTCAAGTAAAGAAGTCGCTGTTTTAATGCCATAGATATCCCTGCGATAACCCTCGTAAGGTCGTTCTATTGAATTCCTTTAGTAGGAAAAACACAGCTTACCCAATTATCAACCCTTCCAAACACTCTCCACCTGTCATCCTGAACTCATTCCTGTCCGGAGCCACGCCAAATGGGTTCAGGATCAAACACCTACCTCAACTCAACAAACAAATCAGGCAGCAATACCCACCCAAAACCGCATTCCCACTGATAAATTTCCTCAACCAATCCCAACTTCAACACGCGGAAAACAATAACTAATGCTCACAGCAGGCGCCGGACGAACTGAAATCACCCCTCCAGTAGGAATCGCCCACGCAGGTTGGGGCGCTGCAACACACCAGCGCGCCGAGGGCGTCGACATGCCGTTCTACGCAACCGCCCTCTATGTAACCGATGGCGACCTCGAAATCGCAATCGTCGATCTCGACATAGGCGTGTTGATGAATGATGACGATGCAGCCATTCGGACTGAAGTCTCAAAAATCTCCGGTATAAAACCCGAGAATTTGCGAATCTCAGCAACCCACACGCACTCTGGTCCCGTTAACCGGCAATCTTGGCTCGACGAAGGCATGGAACTTGTCGGGCCATACTGGGACTCACTCTCTGAACGAGTTGCCACCGCCGTAAATACGGCGCGCCACAACGCCAAGCCCGCTCATGTGGGAGTAGGTAAAGGCACAAGCTCGATCAACGTAAACCGGCGACCTTCCCTTGCCGACGGCACGTTATTCACAGGTCGACAGTGGGACGGCGTAGTCGATCAGGAAATCGGTATCGTCGCCATCAACGACACCGAAGGTGAACCAATCGCTACGCTCCTGAACTTCGCCTGCCACCCAACGATTCTCGGCCCGGCAAATAAACTACTCTCACCAGACTACCCCGGCTATGCTCGCAAAGTAGTCGAGCAGTACGGCGGCGGACTATGTCTGTTCTTGCAAGGCGCAGCAGGTAACTGCGGACCGACCCATGGCTTCATCGGCGAAGTAGCGGTTGCTCAATGGCTTGGTGAACGACTCGGACTCGAATCGGCTCGTATCCGACTTGAAATCGACCCTATACCTCGAAAGGAACGACTCGTCGAAGTCGTCCAGTCCGGTGCCGATCTAGGCATGTACATAGACGACCCGGCTGGAGAGCCCGACGGCACCCTTCGAATAATCAATACAACTGCCACTTTGCCCATTGGAGACTTCCCAACTATCGAAGACGCTCAGGCAGAATTCGATAAAGCTGTCGAAACGTTAAACGACGCCCGAAATAACGAAACCGAAGCTAACATTAAACTCGCAGTATCAGATGCAAAACGAGCAGGATTCGTGCTTAGTAACGCCACTCGCACCGCCGATGGCCCCATGGAGATGCCTGTGCAAGCAATGCGAATCGGACCCGCTGCGCTGGTCGCAATTCCAGTCGAAGCCTTCTGTGAAATAGGAATAGCGGTGAAGGGTGCATCACCCGCCGAACAAACCCTCTTCAGCGGATACACAAACGGCTACATGGGCTATATGCCAATGGCCGACAACTTCGAAGAAGGCGGCTACGAAGTCGTAACCACGCCAATGGCATCCGGAGCCGCTGAAGAAACAATCAATGTCTGCACCGACGCCGTTCAAGCCCTCTGGCGCTAACCTACACACCGTTAGACTCGGCTCCGCAATCGCCCGTTACTAAGTCCCTCTAAACAAAACCAACAACCATTCCCTTTACTTCCAGACGTAAGGGGCGGGGTAATAAAACTGAGGATCGGAGCCGAGTCATAGAATAACGACCGGAGTTAATATCATCGATGCTTCGATCGCGTAGACACGCTCCTGTCTTGAATTCAGGCTACCTATCCGTAGGAGGTACACAATGCCTCAGAAGTAACTATCGGCGGTTTATTTCCGAATTTCCTCGTAAATCTCGACTCGTATACGACTCAATAATCGTTACTCTGAGTGCTCCATCTCGGGCATCTTTCATGTCAGAGTCCTTCGTTCTCGCCGTTGACCACCTCACCCTCACAAAAAAAACTCCTGCACAACCGACAATTCCTCCGTCTCTGGTCGGTCGGTTGGATGACGGGCACGATGATGTGGCTAGAAATGCTCGTCGTCGCCCTACTAGCACTGGAACTAACCGACTCCCCGTTTCTAGTCTCGTTCACTTTCTTTTTGCGATTCCTACCGATGTTCTTTGGTTTCGGTATCGGAATAATCGCAGAACGAATCAACCGTAAATACCTAATGATCGGCGGACTCGCAGTTCAGGTAACCGTGTCAGCCGCTCTTGCAGTACTCATAATCACCGACACTATCCAATACTGGCATCTAGCACTCGGCAGCTTCTTCACAGGAGCAGTAATAGCGAGTGAATTCCCGGTTCGCCGAACCATGATCGGCGAAGTCGTAAGTCGAATGAACGTCGGACGCGCCGTTTCGCTCGAACAAACAACAAACTCGCTATTCCGCATCATCGGCCCCTTCGTCGGCGGAGTATTCCTCGCCACCATCGGCGCACAAGGCGGCTTCCTACTCGGAGTCGTCCTCTACTCAATCGGAGTCATCATCGCCATCTCGATGAAATACCAGCGACCTGAATCTAACGAAGTACCTGAAGGACCAAAAACCCAAATCATTGAAGGCATCCAATACATCAGGAAAAGCCAGGTTATGATCGGCACACTCGGCGTAACCCTCGTAGTCAACGTCTTCGGCTTCTCTTACATGAGCCAGCAACCTGTCGTAGCCAAACAAGTACTTCAGGTCAGTGACGTCCTCATCGGACTTCTTCAATCGGTTGAAGGAGCAGGCGCATTCTTCGGAGCCGCTCTAATCGTCATCTTCGCGAAGCCACACCATTACACCCGAATCTACATGTGGGGATCGCTGCTCTTCCTCATTACGATCGCTCTGTTCTCGCAATCCGAAATCTACTGGGTCAGCCTAATCATTCTCTTCATCGGTGGAATTGGAATGTCGGGATTCGCCGCAATGCAAAGTGCCATCGTGATCTACACGGCCTCACCTCAGATGCGCGGGCGCGTCCTAGGATCAGTCGCCGTATTCATCGGGCTGGGTCCTTTAGGGCAACTAGGCATCGGAATACTCGCCAGCATCTTCAATCCCGCAACTGCAGTCCTAATCACCGCCATTACCGGCATAATCTGCATGTTCATCGCCTTCGTCATCTACCCGGCTATGAGCAAACCCAACGCCCTCGAACAATACACAACAAACGGCTGACCGATGTTGAATGTGATCTCTTCGGTGATAATCGACAGCAACGAGTATTCTCGATTAAACCATCCTCTTCTCTCAGCACGCTAGCACCTGCATAACTCAACGCTGGTATCGTTTCTACCCAATTAACTTGCCCGCCCTCAAGAAAAAGTGGCACGCTACCCTTGCAACTCGGAATCTTCGGAAAATATCTCACCCTCTGGGTCGCAATCTGCATCGTCGTAGGAGTAGCCCTTGGCGAACTTTGGCCTAGCTTCCCCGACACACTTAGCCGATTCACCGTCAGTCAAGTGTCGGTTCCAGTCGCAATTCTCGTCTGGTTCATGATTTATCCGATGATGGCGAGAATCGATTTCGCAAGCATCGCAGACGTTCGTAAGCGCCCTCGTGGTCTTGCTCTCACCCTCGTCATCAACTGGCTAGTAAAACCGTTCACCATGTTTATTGTGGCGTGGTTCTTCCTGAAAATCGTCTTCGCACCTTGGATAAACGGCGACCTCGGCGACGAATATCTGGCTGGAGCCATACTTCTAGGAGCCGCCCCATGCACAGCCATGGTCTTTGTCTGGAGCTACCTCACAAAAGGAAACGCCGCCTACACGCTAGTTCAAGTAACAGTGAACGACCTAATAATGCTGTTCGCCTACGCACCAATCGTTATTTTCCTGCTCGGTATCGGCGATATCGCCGTGCCATACGACACCGTCTTTCTATCAGTCACCCTCTACGTCGTAATACCCCTCACCGCCGGCTACATCTCTCGAAGATGGCTTATCAATACCAAAGGCAATGACTGGTTTGCAGAGTCATACCTACCCAAACTGGGACCCATCACCATCGTCGGATTACTCTTAATGCTCGTGTTGCTGTTCTCATTTCAAGGCGACAAAATCCTTGATAACCCAACCCACATCGGCCTGATCGCCATACCGTTGATAATTCAAACGTTGATCGTTTTCGCAATCGCCTACGCAGTGGCAAAAATGTGGAAACTAAGCCATGACATCGCAGCCCCCGCCGCACTAATCGGAGCTTCCAACTTCTTCGAGCTTTCAGTCGCCGCCGCTGTATCGCTATTCGGATTGAACTCCGGAGCCGCACTAGCAACCGTAGTCGGAGTCCTGGTCGAAGTACCGGTAATGCTGCTCCTAGTCAAATTTATCAACGCTACATCGAACTCATTCGCACACGCCGACGATGGAACCTGCTGCTCCAGTGGAGCTGTTATCGCTAGACACACCGCCAATTAAAACGCGGTTGATATGCCACTCGACAGTGCGTCAATCAGTCTGCCGCCCCGACGCTTGTAATGTGTACATCTAGTTTCGCTGCACAGTAAAAGCATCACCTCAAAACGGTTTTTGTCATTCCCATAAGTGCCCTCACTTCCGAACACTCGAATATAGTAGACACATAAATAAGTCCCTCCCGCACGGAGACCAACAATGCCCTTCGACCAACAACTCGAAGTCCGTTCACAACTTCTCTCTGTAGTACGAGATTTCGTTAAACGTGACGCCATACCGCAAGCATCTGAACACGATGAAAACGACACTTATCCGTCCGAATTAATCGATAAAATGGCCGATATGGGTTTGTTCGGAATGACTGTACCCGAGGAGTATGGCGGATTAGGTGTAGACGTCACAACCTTCGCAATGGTGTTCGAAGAACTCTCAAGAGGGTGGATGGCGCTTACCGGTCCGATAGGGTCGCACTCGATGCTCACATGGAGCATCACTAAACACGGAACCAAAGAACAGAAGCAAAGATGGCTACCCGATCTTGCCTCTGGCAAAAAGCGCGGTGGACTCGCCCTTACCGAACCAGGTGGAGGAACTGACGTAGCTGGCATACAAACTCGTGCCGACAAATCCAAAAATAATAAAGAATATGTGATCAACGGAACAAAACAGTTCATAACCAACGGCCGTAACGGCGACGTGTTCCTTTTACTAGCCAAAACGGATATGAACGCCAATCCGCAACATAAGGGCATCACAGGGTTCATTGCAGAAAAAGGTCCAGGATTTACTCCCGGTAAAGATTTCAACAAACTTGGATACCGAGGTGTCGATACAACAGAACTTATTTTTGACAACTACCGAATCGATGCAGAGAACGTTCTTGGATCTCAAGTCGGTAATGGCTTTTATCAGGTCATGGATTCTCTAGAAACAGGGCGAATCAACGTTGCGGCAAGAGCCATCGGAGTGGCCCAAGCCGCTTTCGAAGCGGCCATCAAATACGCCCAGCAGAGAGAAACTTTTGGACGACCAATTTCTACACGTCAATCGATCCAAAACATGCTCGCTGATATGGGAACTAAAATCCATGCAGGGCGACTGATTACTCTCGACGCCGCCGCTAAAAAGGATCAAGGTGAAAGAGTAGACAAGGAAGCTGGAATGGCAAAACTATATGCATCCGAAATATGTGCCGAGGTCACACTTGATGCCATGCGAATTCACGGTGGTGCAGGCTACGTCAAAGACAGCCCTATCGAACGTTATTACCGCGATGCTCCACTTATGATAATCGGCGAAGGAACCAATGAAATCCAACGCCTTATAATCGCTAAAAACCTACTCAAAACTTACGAAGTGTGACCAGAGTACAAAAAAATATCTCGACTTAGTACTCACCCGTTAAACTGCTAACAGTCAGACTCGTTCTTGTAATACTTTCCGCAGGTGGTGTCTAAATAGCATAATCAACAATCGAAATTTAGAACTCAGTGATTATGGAGTAAAGAGTGCGACCAAATATCGTTTTTGCCTTCGCCGATGACTGGGGCCGCTACGCTTCGGCTTACCGAAACCAACCGGGTGAAAGCTCACTACACGAACTCATCGAAACTCCCAACTTCGACCGCATCGCCGACGAAGGAACGCTGTTCCTAAACGCCAACGTCCCTGCACCAAGTTGCACGCCCTGCCGCAGCTCCATACTCACCGGACGTTACTTCTGGCAGACCGGACTAGGTGCAATTCTTCAAGGCGCACGCTGGGACGAAACGATCCCAACCTACCCTCTCCTCCTCGAAAACGCCGGCTACCATATCGGCTACACCTACAAAGTATGGTCACCTGGGCTGACAACCAACGCACCGTACGGCGGAGCACGCACCGCATACGAATCAGCGGGAACCCGCTACAACTCGTTCTCCGAGGAAGTAACGGCCCGTCCTGAAGGTCAATCGGTCGACGACGCTAAACAAGAAATCCTCAATGAAACAGAAGCAAATTTCGATAGTTTTCTTGATGCACGTGAAGGCGACGAACCATTCTGCTACTGGTGGGGACCAACCAATACCCACCGCGTTTGGCAGCAGGGCTCAGGTAAAAAACTCTGGAACATAGATCCCGATGATCTAAAAGGACGCATGCCTGAATTCCTCCCCGACGTACATGAAATCCGAGAAGATTTCGCCGACTATCTAGGAGAGTGCCAAGCTGTCGATGCCGGACTAGGTGTACTCATCGCCAAACTCGAAGAAATCGGTGAACTCGACAACACGATCATCGCCGTCAGTGGCGACCACGGCATCCCCGGATTCCCGCGCGCTAAGTGCAATCTTTATCAATTCGGTACTGAAGTATCGATGGCAGTTCGCTGGCCTGAAGCTATTTCAGCAGGTCGCACGGTCGATGATTTCGTAAACCTCATGGATATCGCACCCACATTCCTAGAAGCCGCCGGAGTTGATCTTCCAGAAGAAATGACCGGTCATAGCCTTTTACCACTCCTCAAATCAGAAGACAGCGGCCAAATAGAATCAGATCGAGATTTCGTCGTCACGGGACGCGAACGACACAACTTAATCGACAATCCTCGGCCCGACGAAGGCTTGCCCTACCCAACTCGTGCAATCCGCACCAAAGATTTCCTCTACATCCACAACTTCGAGCCCGACCGATGGCCCGCTGGCGACCCGATGGGGCTCGATGACCCAACAGCCGATACGCCTCCATCCGACGAACTTCTGAACAGCTACACAGTCGTTTATCCTGATCTCGACAAAAGCCCAACTAAGTCATGGATGGTCTGCAACCGCGCCGACCCAGAAGTAGCCCCATTGTTCGAACTAGGATTCGGAAAACGACCAAAAGAAGAGCTCTATGACCTACGCTCTGACCCTCACTACATGACCAATATCGCAGCAGAACCCGCTCATGAAAACACGCGAAAACACCTGCATGAGCGCCTAATGAAAATCCTCGTTGAACAAAACGATCCAAGGGTCACTGAATCACCTCCTCGATTCGAACACCCACCCTACGCAGGACCCGTCCCTGAAGAATGGAAACAAGAAAACGCCAAAGGAGTCGAATCCCTAGGCACAAGCAGATAGACGGGCATTGTCATTGCGAGGAGTAACGACGTGGCAATCAGCCACCACGCCAAACGATATATCCGAATCTACGCACCAATGACGTGATCGGAATTCGATCTGCTCGACCGGCCGGTCTACAATCTGGCGATTCATCTGTTAGTGACTTACAGCCCCAATCCCGAACCTAGCGGTTGATACCAGCTAGGCCGTTTTTGATGCCCTCACTTGCCCAAGTTGCCCACGGCTGGGTAAAGAACTTGTATCCCTTGGCGATAAGATCATTCGCCTCCAGAGTGGGAGGAATGAAGTACATGCCAGGAACAACCCCATGCCTTTTACAGGCGGCGGCGATAGTGTCCAAACCCTTCGTGTACGCATCGCTCGTGTAATCGAGTGGAGTCTTGAGTTCAATCGAAAGGTCAGACGGACCGATCAAGAGCACATCTATTCCGGGCACACTGAGAATTTCATCAAGGTTGTCGATCGCCTGTTGTGTTTCGATCATCGGAATTATCAGCAACTCTTCGTTGACCATATCTAGATAACTACGGTAGTCGGCCGCTTCGCCGAACTCACCTCTAGGACCCGAATGACTTCGATCACCGTCTGGTGAATACTTGCAAGCTCGCACCATCGCTTCGGCTTCCGCTTTGGTGTTGACCATCGGAACGATGACGCCCATCGCACCGGCATCGAGCGCAAAGCAGATGAGATCGGGCTGATTACCGCTAACTCGAATGATCGGCTTAGCCTTTTTACCTTTTATCGACTGGATATTAGGGATTAGCTGTTTAACCTCGACAGGCGTGTGTTGAGTATCGAACAACAGAAAGTCGAAACCGGAATCAGCCAACACGGTCATGTCGCCAGCTGCCGCTCCGGCAGTTCCGATAACGGTATTGCCGGATTTCAAAAGATCTCTAACGACATTCATATGAGTAAATTCTCCGGTTATTTAGCAGTCATTACTAAGCAAGTGCCCAGTACTGATTCAGAAGGACTTGAACTGTGGCGCATTGTTGCACAAATTAGCAAGGCGGGTCGACTGAGGTCAACGAGATTAGTTCACGCACAACACATCCACGTACAAGATAGAATCAGCCGTCTGCTATAACTCACAACAGTTCAGCCGAACGAAAACCATGCAACGCGTATACATAACCCTCCAAGGCGACAATAAAATCGCCATCCACAATCTTAACTCCGAAACCGGGGAACTAACCCACCAGGAAGACATCTCGACTCCAGGCGGACCCGCCCCATTCGCAGTCTCTCCCGACAATACACGCGCTTACATCGGACTTCGTGACGTCAACAAAATGGCAAGCTTTGATATAGATGCCACGTCTGGAACCCTTAAGCCGATGGGTACAGTCAATCTCGAATCCGACCCCTGCTACGTGTCCGTCGACAAAACCGGTCGCCACCTGCTCTCCGCCTACTACGGAGCCGGACACATAGCCGTTCACCCGATCGATGAACAAGGTGCTCTCGGCGGAGCTCCAACCGAATGGATCGCCACACAACACCGTGCACACTGCGCTCAAACCGATTCAACGAACTCGTACACATTCCTGCCGCATGTCGACGACTCAAATGCCATATACCAGTACAAATTCGATGACAAAACCGGCAAACTCACGCCCAACACGCCTGCCGTAATCGAACCGCCAGCTGGTCACGGACCCCGTCATTACGTCTACCACCCAAACGGAAAATTCCTATATTTCGACAACGAGCAGGACTCCAGTGTTACCGCCTACAAGTTCGATTCAGCAACCGGCACATTAGAAGCCTTCAAAACACTTTCAACGCTGCCTGATGATTTCTCCGGCGAGAACTCAAACGCCCAAATCCACATGAGCCCTAACGGCAAATTCCTATACGCATCCAACCGTGGACACAACTCCGTCGCCATGTATTCCGTCAACGAATCGACCGGGAGTTTAACTTCTCTTGGCCAGCAGCCATCACTTGGCACGCCTCGTGCATTTGGAATCGACCCCACAGGAAAATTCATGCTTGTCGGTGGACTCGATAACGGTGATCTAGCAACCTACAAAATCAATCCCACAGGAACACTCACCCACCTAAAAACCCAACCCATAGGCGACCAGCCAATGTGGATCCACATCGCCGATCCCGTCTAGTCACAACCAAGTCGACCAACGACACCCAGGCCTAACGCCACACCCGGAGCAAATCACGCCCTTGAAAATCACATCAATCAAACCCTGGCTCGTAAAAGTTGAAGGCTCCTTCTGGGGCGAGTACTTCTTCATAGAAGTACAAACAGATGCAGGCATCACCGGCTGGGGTGAAATTACGACAACTACCCTTACCGCCAACCGAGCCGTCGCCGGCATCATCGAAAAACTAAACGACCTCCTCATCGGTGAAGACCCATCCCAGATAGAAAAAATCTGGAACAAAATCTTCCGAGCCTTCACATACATGGGCTCCCGAGGCGCAACCACACACGTCGTAAGCGGCATCGACATCGCACTATGGGACATCCGAGGAAAAGTCCTTAATCTCCCCATTTACGAACTACTCGGCGGTAAAGTCCGTGATGAAATCCTGCTCTACACGCACCCCGACCAAAAGAACTTCGTAACCCCCGAAGGCGTCGAACATGAAATTAGGAAAATCGTCGACTCAGGACACAAAGCTTTCAAGTTCGACCCGTTCCCGCACACCGGCGAACAATCGGCGAACAATTCTGGTTACCTCAGTGGAAATCTAGATAAAGCGGGCGAGCGTGTCGCCGCTGAACTCACAGCAAAAATTCGTGACATAGCTGGCGAAGATATGGAAGTCCTCATCGATGCCCACGGACGATTCAACGTCCCAACCGCCATTCGACTTTGCAACTCGCTCGAAGATGCTGGTGATATCGATTGGTTTGAAGAACCAGTTCCCGTCGAAAGCTACCACGCCCTAAGCCAAGTTAGAGACAAAGTGAACGTCCCGATCTCGGTCGGTGAACGACTCCATACCCGTTGGGAATTTGTACAAATCTTCGAAAACCAACTCGC
>TARA_B110000438_G_scaffold180047_1_pt1 | contig 18958 bp, 15 predicted proteins | sample TARA_B110000438 | Tara Oceans TARA_B110000438 (sample SAMEA4398413) | marine metagenome | biome: Polar Biome; feature: [MES] marine water layer (ENVO:01000295) within the mesopelagic zone...; material: water (ENVO:00002006), including particulate matter (ENVO:01000060) such... | reverse complement strand
TATATATGATAAGAAAGTTAAAGAAGCAGAAGAATTTATTGCTACTGGATCTGAAGAAGCATTTGCTAATGCAAAGAATGAAAAAGAAAGATTAGAGGTTGTTAAAAAGATAAGCGATTCTCATAAATTACTTGCAAATTCTAAAGAAAAAGCAAGAATAGAAGAGAATAAGGCTTTATTATTAAAGAGTGGAGAAGATAAAAGATTTAATTCAGAATTAGATAATAAGATTTCTGCTCTTCAAAAAGAATTAGGTACTGCTACAAATGACAAGCATAAAGATTATTTAAATAAGAAGATAGCAGAGTTACAAGGTAAAAAAGTAGACACAACTGATAAAGTATTTCCAGAACTTACACCAATAGTTGAAGGTGGTAATGGTGATAAGAATTTAGAAGCTATAGATATACATAGTGTACCTAACTCTTTAGTTGAAGATACAACCACAGGTAACCCAAATGCAAACGTAATAGCTGAAGGTAACAAAGCACCACCAGAAGCTAAGGATGCTGCTATTGATCAGATCAAAGGTATATTTGGTGATATGTTTGATCCAAAAGAATTAATGCGTATGGCTATACTTTACTTAGGTGCGAGAGCAACTGGTGCATCTGGTGGTCAAGCTATGGCATTTGCTGGTAAACATTACCTTAAAAGAATAGATCAGAAGCATAGTACAAATAAGTTTAACAAACATTTTAATGAACTTAATGCTAGTAATAATTACACAGAAGACTCTATGAAACTTTATAAGTATTTAAGAGACCCTAACGTGTTAGTTGCTAAATCATCTAACGCTGTTTCATATAGAAGACCTGATCCAGCAGGTGAAGACTATTACCTTATGGGTAATACACCGGGTATAAGAAAGCATGAGAAAATATATCTCGATGATGAGTACCGGGATGGTAAGAAAACTGGTAATAAAGTTTATAGAAATGTTAATGGCGATATAATATCTCCTGCTGCACTACAGAATTATACAAAAGATAAATCATTTGATAAAAAATCAAAAGAATATGAAGAGTCTGTTTTAAGAATTCAGAAACAATGGGAAGGTATGGTTAACACTAGACTTGATACATATAAACCAACAGGAGATAATGAGGGCAAGCCAAAGATGTTTAACTTATTATCTAAAAATCCAACTGTAGTTGCTAGGCAGATAGCTCTATTTCAAAAAGATGTATTGATGAACACAGGTCAAAACTTAGATTCTACTATTGTTGAAAATGCATTTAATAATATAGAAAAAGATATATCAAAGAATAGACTATCAAAAGAAGTTAGCCAAGTTGTCTTTGGAGATTATTTAAATGATGCTTATATAAAAGCTAAGGTAGGTCATAACACTTACTTTAAACATGGTAAAGGTCTTAATGAAACAGATAAAGCAACAGCTGTTAATCAAACTATGGATAGTCTTGTTGAACAAGTTAAAAGACATGGTGAAGGTAAATGGAAAGACACCCCACCAATTGTTATTAATAACTTAATTATGAATCAAGCTAAGTTAGATTACCAAGCTTTAAAACAAAGACCAACAGAGTATGCAATATTCCAAGAACAATATAATAAAGCATACAAAGGTAACAAACAATCTGAACTATTGTATTATTTAAACAATGAGTTATTAGAATCTACAATTAAACAAGTTGCTGACTTTGATAGTAATTTTAAAAAAGTATAAACTTTTAAGGAGAAGTATATGGGACTAATAGATAGTGTAGTACAACAAGATACACGACAGTTAGGGGTGACTGGTTTTTCATTCATCGATGCTGATACTCTCCAGAAGGGTCAAGGTAAGGATAAGAAATCTTACAGACTTATGGGGTACAATGCTCCAGAGATTTCTAAAATATTATATGGTGAGTTTAAATCAGGTACAGCAGGTGGTAACCAAGCTACAGAAACTATTTGGAAGTTAGCAAATGAGTATGGGTTTACAAATATAAAACCACAACTCGATAAGAATGGTAATGAAGTCTTAGATTCTACAAAAACTCGTACTATGGCTGATCTTTATAATGATAAAGGTGAATCATTTAAGAATAAACTTTTAGCAGAAGGTCTGTATAAACCTACTAGGAGATTTGGTACTGCAGAGGATAGCTTATTATCTAACCTTAGTGAGATTGAAGATCAACAAAATGCTGTAAGTAATATCACTCTTACAGGTGAAGATGCTGTGTGGGATAAGGCTGCAAGTCTTTTAAGGAAATCTGAATACGATGAGGGAGAGAAAAGACTTGGCCTAAAAGCTACAGCTCCGAACGAAGCAGCGTTAGAAGCAGCTAAAGCATTAGGCTATGGTGATTACTTCTTAGATAACACTGTTAAGACTAGGCATAGAGATAGGAATATAAATAATGAATCTCTTAATCCTCTTTCAGATGCTTGGGAACAAGGTTGGCTAAGTGTTTTAGAATCTTCTTATGGATTTCTTGAAATGACAGGAGACACAGTTGGCTCTGAGTGGCTTTCAGATATAGGTGAAGAAGGTGTTGTTCGTGCAAGAGATAAGGTCAATAGCTATGGTACTATACTTACAGATTATAGAGATGTTAAGGGTATTATGGATACTGTATCTTTCTTAAGTAACAACATGGCTCTATCATTACCATACATGGCTGTTACAGCTGCTGGTATGATGTTAGGTAACGTAGCTTCACCGGGTATAGCTGCATTAGGATTAGGGATAAAAGGTTTTAAAGCTGCAAGGTATGGTGTTTCAACATTAGCACCATCTTCTGTGTACGCAGGTATGACTTGGAATGAAATGGAAGGAGAGAAGAGTGCCTCTATTGCATACGCATCTGGTATTGCTCAAGCTACATTAGATAGATTAGGTATCTTTGGTATACGTAGAGCTGGTAAAGTACCTAAAGAGTTACTTGATAATGCAGCCAATAGACTTACTGGTCTTCAAAAAACTATTAAAGCAGGTAAGAATGCTAATGGTTCATACAAACGTGGTGCAAAAAATCAAAAGTTAGTTGATATGGCAAAGGGTGCTGAAGAAACATTGAATAAAATAATAGCAGGTAACTTATCTGGGTTAACTCCAATTATAGGAAAAGAATTTACTAAGGCACAAGCTGAACTTATAGTAGCTAATGCATCTCGTAGAGAGATAGCTGGTATAATTAAAGATGGTGCAAGGGTAGCAAAAGAACAGTACGCAGGTAAGAAAGTTGTTATGGATCTAATGAAGAGATCAAGCGGAGCTGGTTTATCAGAAGGTTTAACTGAGGTTGGTCAGGAAGTAACTGGGTATATGTCTTCTGTTATAGGGTCAGATAAATTATTTGATATGAATGATTTAAAACATCGTGCAATAACAGCTGCTGTTGTAGGTACTGCATTAGGTGGTACAATGGGTGCACCGGGAGCTGTTACTAATGCAGCTGCTTGGCATAATGTAGATAGGTTAATGGGTAAGGCTGATTTAAATCAAGCATCTGAGAACTATCAATTTGCTGAAGCAGAGTCTGACTTAAAGACTAACTCACAAAATGCAGCACAGACTAGGAAAGAGATTGACTTAAATAAATCAAAGAAAAAGCCTATATCTTCTACACCTATGGATGAAAGAACTGAAAGACAAGAAGGTTTTTTAAAATCTAAGAATATAGAAGATAGAATTGGAGATGCTATAAAAAAGTTCCCTAATCTATTTAAAGGTATGGTGTCTGCTTTTATACCTAAGTCATTACTTAGAGACTCTTCAGTAGCTAGGGATTTGGCTTCTCGGTTTGGAGGGTTATTGCAAAAAATTAATAGTGGTTATACTTATGAAACTATAAAAAGAATAAACAATGCTACTTTAAGGAATGATGTAGTAAGTCCTGAAGAACATTTCGATGCAACTCTTAGAGGTAAAAAAGATACTAGAGCTAATAGACAAGAGTCTAGTGAACGTACAGCTGCATTATGGACAGCATCAATAGCAAAGTCTGGTAAGTTCCATAAAGGAAAAGTTACTGATGCGTTATTAAAAACTTTAAACATGACTCGTGAAGAAGCAAATGCTCATATAAAACTTATACAAGGGTTACAGAAACTATCTAACACTGGCTATGATCAATCTATAAAAAATGGATTAGCAGGTCTTGGGTTTGAAGAAAACTATTTTCTAAAGTTTAAAGCCTTAAGTATAAAAAATGTATCAAAGAATAGAACTGCATTTGAAGCAGCATTAATGAAAGAGTATATGATAACTCAAAGTGAAGCTAGCGATATAACAGATAGTATACTTAGAAATAATATAACTAATATTGACGAAGCATTCTCTGTTGCAAAGGGAGATCTCAAACCGGGGTTTGCTCAAGCACGTACAATGAGACTGTCTGAAAAAGATTCTTTTAAGGATTTCTTAGAGCAAGATATATTTGCTAACGTAGCATCTTATACTAATAGTTTATCTAGGCACGTTGGACACCATCAGTTTGTTGGTAAAGATAGTGAAGTCTTAGCTTGGGAATTAGATAAGATGGAAAAAGAATTAGTACCTAAGTATGGTATTCAAAAAGCTAGACAGATGACAGATGAAGTTGCTCTTGGTATGAAGAATTATCTTGATGCTGAATCAGGTAACTATAAAAGAGCCACTTCTGATGCTGGTAAAAAATTAGAGTCTATACAAAGAAGCTTTATGTTATTCACTACATTAGCAGGGTTACCTTTATCTACTATCTCTTCTTTTGTAGAGCTAGCTTTAACAGGTAGGTCTTTAAGAGGTGATCAAATAAAAGGTTTACTTAAAGCCCAAGGTTCAGAACTAGGTAATACTTTATATAAAGGTATGATTGAGATAGCTAACAAAGCTCCCGGTGTTAAGATAGAAACGTCTGGTAAGCAAAGCGATGCTTCATTGGAGCTTAGAAGGTTAGGTTACCATGAGTATGACACTAGTGCTGCTACAACTGTAGGTGCTACTGAGATTAATGCTTGGCAGCAAGATATTATGACATCGTTCTTTAAATGGAATGGTCTTCAGGGGTGGACGAACTACACTCGTGCTGTAAGAGCTTCTATTGCTGTTGATTATGTTAATGATAAACTAAAAATGATTAGTGACTTTGAAAGAACTAGTACTAAAGATGAGATGACTTTGGAAGTTCAATTAGCTAGAGAAGCATTAAGAAATTTAGGTATGGATGTTGATATGATGGTTGATTTCTTTCAACGATTTGAAGGCTCTGGACAAACTCAATCAGTTAATGATGTATTCAAACATGATGCTAGTATACCTTTAAGGAATGAAGCAAGTGGTAAGGGTGCAAAGATATTAACACCAGCAGAGTTAAAGTTACGTAACGAATTTATTAATGAAGCTACATTTAATTTTATTAATGAAGCAGTTGCGTTACCTATGTCTGCAAACAGACCATTGATCTATCAAGATCCTAGGTTTGCTTTATTCACACAGTTCCAAGGGTTTATGGCTACGTTTACAGCCAACCATATACCTAGGATGTGGGGTGAATATGTGAAACGTGGTTCTCCTGAGATGAAGTATAGTGCGTTTGCTACTATGGCTTCTATGATTGTACTAGGGTTTGCTTCTCAAGCATTGAAAGATTTAATTAAGTATGAAGAAGGAGAGAATGATTACTTAGATACACCTAGATATATTAGAAGGGGTATAACTTCTTCTGGTTTACTTGGTACATACGAACGTGTACTTGATCAGTTCTTTCCAATGTATTCTACTAGTGGACCTGCAGATGAGGCAGGTGGAAGATGGGCATTACGAACTATAGCTAGTGAATCTCCTGCTGCAAGCAATCTTAAAAGACTTGTAGATGGGTTCGGAAATATAATAGAAGGTGATGTTGGTTCTGGTGTTAGAAAGATAGCTAAGTCTACACCCTTTATTGGCTCAGTTAATAGAGCAACCAATTCAATGGGAGAAGCTGCGAGTAAATTTAATTTTAAAGATGAGGATTAGGAGTATACAATGGTAGTAAATGTACAGTCAAGCGTAGATGCTGATGCTAAAAGAAAGAAAGATCTTTCTGGTACTGTTGCTAAACAGAAAGAAGTATCTGTTAACAAAGCAGTTAGTGAGTTACAAAAGAAAGCAGACGCAAATGAAGCCCTCCCTGTACAACCAGTGGGGGATACCAATAATGTTGTTAACTTTAATAATGTTAGGAATCCTGAATATACTAAGAACAGTGGCAGTTTATTAGATAAGATTATTAATAATCCAGAAGCTATAGATGAATATAAAGATGATACTATTGGAGAGAAAGCTGGTGCTATTCCTGATACACCTATGGGGTATAACGTATTATCTAATGAAGCCCAAGATGAACTTAAAAGGTTTAATCGTTCTGGTGATTCAATAGTAGATAGGTTTAATAAATTACCTAATAGTAATCAAAACGATGGTAACCTTTTACCTAGAATATCTAGTATTATTGAGCACAATAGAGCTGGTTTTGATTTACCTGTTCAGATTGAAGCTAGCTATAAAGCAATGGGGATAGAAGCTAAAGAATTAAGGGCATCGTTAGCACCAGAGAATGAATCTATTGATGGAACTACAAGAGCTAATGCAACATCTCAACCTCTTGGTAAAATATTAAATAGGTTTGACTCTATTGAAAGAATCCCTGTTGCTGGTGAGTTTAAAACTGTAATTAAAACTGACATGCTTGCTATTGGTTTAGCTTTAACAGAGAAATCATTTGCTGAAAGTGTTTTCTCTGATTCTAAGGCTTATCTAAAATCTTTAAATGAGTTAGCTGATAATAAAGAAGAAACAACTCCTGAAGATAGACGAGAAATCCATAAGAAGATAAAAAAGTTTGAAGAAGCTATGGAGAGAGGTGATACGACAGCACCTATGGTTGCTAAGAACCAAGGGTTAGAAACATTAGGTAGAGAGATAGCGCAAGAGTATCTTGTAAAAACAGGTAGACAAGATAGAGTTGGTGAAATAGATCCAACAGAAGCTCAACATCTTGGTGGTTACTTTAAAGAACTATGGTCAAAGAATCATGCAGTTGATGGGGATAATATATTTCTTGATGGAGTAGGGCTTGTTACTAGACATGACTCAACTCAAGCTGGTGATCAAATAAACTATCAACTTACATCACTAGGTGTTGAATATCTTGCTAATAAGAATGGTGGTAGTAAAGATGTTTTAAATATTCTATTCCCACCTAAAGAAGTAAGGCCATCTAAACGTCCTTTACCACAAGGTTCCCTTCCCGGAATGGTAGGTGAAGTTATAAGAGATATGACTGGTAAGTTAGGTAATACTAAATCAAGTTTAGATAAAGATTGGTATCTTAAAGAAGCTATGGAAAACTTATCTACTATAGGTCATAAAGTTGACACTAGAAGGAACAAACTTCTATTAATAACAGCTATGGCAGCTTTAACTGAGTTGAATGTTAGAGATGATTCTAGTAATCCTAATATGTGGATGGCTGAAATAAATAGTTTAGGTACTAAAAAATATAAATCTATATTAACTGATAAGAAAGCTCAAGATAGAAGAAGACAGTATGCAGAAGAACGTGGTGAAGTTTTTAATGAAGTAGCAATAGACCCAGATGAAATTATGGGTAGGTTAAAAATCAAAGCATCTAGATCTTTAAGAGCAATCCAAATGGAAAGAGAAGGTCTTAATTATTTAACGTACTCTTTACAAGGATACTCTGGTAGGATTGCACCACAACAAACTTATTTTAATCCAACTTCAAATAAGGATGTAAGATTTGTAACTACAGGTGCTGCTCCTGTTGTTCTTAAGAAGGGTAGTAAAAAAGATAAATCTTTAAGACAGATGTACGCTATGATGTTATTACCATCTATTAACGAAGGTATAGCAGATGATGCTGGCATGGGTGCAGTAAGTGATGCTGATATTCTTTTACCAGATGCACGAGAGTTTCATTTGAAAGCTAACTCTAAACAACTGTATGACTGGGGTAAGAGATTACAAGTAGCTTTTGACTCTACTTTAAATGATAGTGAGTACGATCAGTTAGCTGATGCTATATCAAATGATATTGATTTTGATTCTCCAGAATTTCCTAAAGTTAATATGAATTTTGGATTAGATCCTGAAGTAGATAAAGTTCTTATAGATGCTATTAAAAGTAGAGGTGAAGATGGTTTAGCATTTATGGATGGTCTTATGGATTTTCATAACTACATGAACGTACCTGAAGGTGGTCAATTTAGTACATCATTTAATGCTTACATAGATGGTAAGACTAATGGTCTTGCTTCTAATGGTTTACAACAAGGACATGCACCTACTGCTTTTGCAACAGGTGTTATACGTAATGGTAAAGTATCTCTATTAGATGGTGATAAAGATATAAGAGATAACCTTCAAGATTATAATATCTCATTGTTAGAAGGAGTTAATATAGGTGGTAGTAGAACTGCTAATTTTAATGATGTACTAACAGATTTTGTAGAAGTATCTAAAGCTATCTTTAGTAATAGAGCTTTAAACAAACATACAACTATGACATGGGGCTATGGTTCTGAGCTTAATACTTTTAAGAGAGCAATTGATAATGTTATAGATGAGTATCAATCTATGTTTGAAGAAGAACAAAAGACAGGTACATTAACACCTGAAGGTTTGTCCTTTTTAAATTCTTTAGAGAAGCTTAATAATATTGAAGAAGTTGTAGATGCAAAAGGAGACACCTATACTTCAGCTGAAAAGAAGAGAGAAGCTTTAATAGCAAACATACACGAGTTGTATTGTGAAGGATTAGAAGCTACTTTATCTCCAGATGTTATAAGGGCAAGGAGTTTAGTAAGGGCTTCGTCTTTAGTTCATACATTAGTAGATGAGATGATGGTATTTAAAACTCACAGTGGTTTTGAATTAACTGTTGGTGGTAGAGAATCTAAAGGATTAGAAAAAGGTGTTACTGAATCAGGTACATATGGATTTGATAATATTAATGGTAAGAAGAATACTATAACTCAATACAATTATGAGACTATTCAAACACCACAGGCTGCATCGTCTAGTAAATCTGCTGGAGAGGTAACTTGGGGTGGTGCTTTACCAGCTCCAATACAATCTATAGATGGTTCTGTAGTAGCAATGACAGTGGCTGGACCTAGTTGGGAAAGACTTACAAAAGTAAAAAATAAACCATATGTTCATACTATATACGATGCTTTTAAAATGGATGTAGATAGTTATGATGTAGTTTTAGCTGAGTCTAATAAAAATTGGATGAAGATAAATGAAGATTGGAATTATATGCAGCAGACACTTGACTCTTTAAATAATTCATGGGAAAAGTTTACAAATAAAGTTAAGTCTAATCCTAATGAACCCATACCTCCTCACACACAGAGATTTATGGATCATTTGTTTTCTCCTATTCATGAGAATACAAAGATGACAACTCTTCAACATAAGTTACTTGGTTTAAATGAACAACTTAATTTCCTTGGTGATGATCCTCTAAATGAATCTAAGCAACTTGTTAATAGACTAGGGTATATGCCAAAGAGAAATATGAAAGAGTATAAAGAATTTGTTAATCGTCTTATAGGCTCAATGAGAATGAAAGGACAAATTAAAACTCATATAGATCATATGAATAATGAGAAGAAGAAAATACTAAAGATGATAAAAGAAGAAGGGCTAGGTTTTGACTTTAATGGTGAGTGGATACCGTTACAGTACTACGCACACTAAAAAAAAATACCCCACTAGGAATCCGTAATGGAAACTTAGTGGGGTTTTTTTATTTGAGCATTCCTTTCTTAGCCAACATTATTTTAATGTCTCGCTCGGCTTTAGTTCTATTTTCTTTTGCTTTCTCTTCGGTTACACCAGCATCAATGTTTTCTTGATACACTATGTCTAGCATAGCATCATTGATCTTTGGTGTGTTTGCAATTTCAGGATCTAGATTATATTTTTCTACATACTCTTCATCCTTTATTCCTGCACCTCGGAGTGCTAAATAATTGTAATCTTTCTTAGTCATATCATCTCCTATGCAAAGAAGTAGTCAGACTCTTGAATGTCATTAACATCTAGTGTACCTAACTGTGGTTGTTCTACCTTTAGACCCTCATGATCTTCAGATATTAGCTCTTGTTCAAGCCAGTTGTAGAAGTTATCTACATCATACATGTCTATGAATGCTCTCTTAGTTACACCAATGAGATGTTCAACATCACATGCATGAGTAGAGAAGCTATCATGTACTGCACCAAACTCTCCATGCCACTGATCTATTACTAGAGCCATGTGACTTGCATCGAGTGAGTGTATTACATTTGGTGATATACCACACAAGAATCCTTGTATGTCAGGGTAGTCAGTTGCTGTCTGAGCAACATGATTAATCCCTTGATGACCACCACTGGCTTTCTTAAACCCTGCGATAGTACCTCTACCTTTCTTACGTTCCATTCTGAATTTTGTATACTCAACATCAAAACCAGAAGGAGTAGTCCATTTAATTCTATCAGCACCATTACCATATACTAGAATTGATTTGTATTTAGATGTAAACTTTACTAGTTTATCTAACTCTTCAATCTCTTCATCAGTAATATCTTTTGTTTTGAATAGTTCTGATCTTCTTTCAACAGCTTCTTTATACTCTGGACCTGCTGCTTCTCCATTCTCATCAACCTTTTTGAAAGTACCAAGTTCATACTTAGCAAGATCTTGAAGGAAACTCATTGTTTGTAAGGGTCCGGGACATACATTGTTGATTGCCTTAATTAATAACTTAGCAAACTTATTACAATCGTCTTGAGTTATATCATATTCTGTATGGTAATCTTCTGCTTTACAATCAAAGAACATATTCTCAGCAATCTTTTTAGCTCCTGCTGAGTATGCACGAGTCATACTACCACGTTTAGTAATACCTTTACGTATACTTTTCATTGGCATCTTATTAAGAATATTTATTAATCTTTCATCAGTTGTTAGATTAATTAATTCTTTTGCAGTCTGTACATAAAAGTCTTTTTGTATTTCTCTAGGTATTAGACCAACAAGATCACCTGTTTGATTGTCCTTAGATATAGCACCTAAGTGTTGCCACCCATTGTTAGACCCATCAATAGGTATTGGTAGGTGGGACATGTGTATTCTTTTATCCTTTACAGCTTTGTTATAATCAGCCCACTCAATGCAACAAGCTAAGAAAGTTACTACCTTCTCTGCTGTATCATCAAGTACACCATCTATACCTAAGTTAATAAGATTGTTCATGTTCTCATTAACCCATCGTACTCTATCATCTAATGTCATTTTATCTACTGATATATTATCTAGACCTTCATCTTTTAAGTATGATTTGTAATCAGATTCACACCACTCTGGTATATTATCTATACCAAAGCTTGCATTGTAACTTGTTGCTGTATGCACTGCTAACCAATACAGACCTTCTTGTGTCATAGGTTTAGCTCTTGCGAACTTTAACATTCCACGAGATATGTCTGACCCCTGATAGTTTAGGAATGGTTCTTTGTAGTACAATCGTCCTCTATAGTCAGCATCTAGGTATTGGTAGAATATATCTTCATCTTTTAGTATGTTAGCTTTAGCTATTATGAAGCTCCATTCTAATGCTTTACTTCTACGTTTTAATTCCTTTGCATCGTTGTCTTCGAAGGGTGTAGAACTAGAGAACACTTCTTTATATGTTTCTATTATTTCTAATACTCTTCTATTTATTCTCCATCCAGAGTTTTGCAATTTATTTATTGACTGTATGTATGGTTTATCTAATTCTAAAAAGTCTTTACCAGTCTTACCTTTTATTACAGGGAATTGTATTGCCCCAAACTTCTGCATCATACCATTTATATTTCTTGGTGGTGTTGTTGAAGTGTGTAGTAAGTTTATTCTAGAGAATATACCGGGTATGTCTGCAAGCTCTGTCCATCTAGCTGTTGCAGATATTATATAACTAGTATTCCTAGTCTTTGGGTAATAGATATCTAAAAATCCACATTGATAAAATGCTTCTATAAACAGATCACCTAACCTAATTTGATTAAGCCAAGTAAGTTCTCTTCCTATCGATCTACTTATTTCTCTACCTATTTTAGAAGAAGAGTTAGTTAAACTGGCTGTACCTACAGGGTTAGAGCTACTACTTGTTGTGAATAATATTTGTATAGTGTGGAGGGAGGACTTTACGAACCCCTCCATATTATTTACGTAGTCTTTATCATACTGTAATATAATAGCACCTGTATTAGCCTTTGGATTCTTAGTGTTGACAGTCCTCACTTTCTCAATGAGGTAGTCGTTAACCTCATAAATAGGCTGCATATATTAATCTCCTATTGCTACAAAATCAAATCCTCCTGTAGCAGTTAATCTACTTGTGTTGTGATCATAGATAGCTGACCCTGCGTTACCAGTAAGTCCAGTGAATCTAGATTTTAACACTCTAAAGTTTATTACATTTCTTTCTGAATCAGATTCAGCTAGTAAGTTTCTAGCAAAGCTTATGATATCAAATGATATTTGTTTGATAGATCCTGAACCTTTGATATCATCAATGGAAGCAAGCTTACCTTCTTCGAAACTTTTTGTACCACTTTGTGCTTTACGTAAGTGTGATATGAGACCTAACCATATGTTGTGTCTCTTAACAATCTTTAATAGATCAGACATAATTTTATCTACTGCTTCATTACCTGATAGTCCTTCAGATCCTTCAGATACAGCTATAGTTATGTGATCTAACACAAGGTACTTACATCCCATTAATGCCATGTACTCGATCTTTTCGATGAGACTGGAGTCACTTACAGAACCTGCGTGATCTAGTAGTATTAATCTTTCACTACCGAATACTCTATTGAAACCTAATCTAGCTTGTGCTTCTGTTATAGGTACATTACTCATTGTATTTTTATTTAATGACATGTGTATGAATTTCTCTGCAGTATCTCCAATGCTTTCTTCTAAAGATATCAATCCAATTTTATCTTCTGTTTTAGCAAGAAGTTCTAGTACGATTTCTTTTATGACAGTAGACTTACCACTACCAGTTCCACTTGTGAACAATGTAATTTCACCATGTCTTATACCTTTAATCTTTTTGTTTAATCCTGATAGACAAGCAGGGTAGGGTACAGACTCTATGTTCTGTCTGTCTGTGAATTGTTTCCAGATCTGTTCACCTACCACAATACCAGCAGGTGACCAAGGCTGTGCATCCCATATACATCTTTGTAATATCTCTGCCCCTAACTCTTTTAATACTTCACAAGGATCTTTCTTAGGTAGCTTAGTTATTTTTACTTTACCTGCACCTATCATTTTAGCTACAGCTGTTGTTGCTGTTTCACCTGCTTCATCTTGATCAAAGGCTAGTATAACAGTTTCAAATTTGTTTATCCAACTTCTTTGCTCAAGTATTACTTTAGTTGATGAGGCAGATGGTATAGATACACAAGCATAAAATTTATTATACTTTCTGTAGAAAGATTCTGCTATTGCCATAGCATCTAACTCACCTTCAGTTATGATTAACATTTTATTACCAATGGCTACACTTTGACCAAACAGTTCTACGTTTGAAAAGTTACCATGTATTCTAAAATCTTTTGGTAATATTCTTTCTTTGTACGCTACTACCTCACTCTTTTTAGTGTAAGGGTAGTAGTGTGACCCCGGATTACCCTCAGGGGTTGTTGACATTTTAACATTATAGTGGTCTGCTACTTCCTTAGATATGTTACGACTAGAAATAGGGTAACTATTATAATTAAAAATGTCGGTGATGACATCATTGTTTGTATAGGTGATTGGCTCATCCCTTTCCTCAGTTAGTTTCTTTGATTTGTTACAACTAAAACATGTACCTACTCCATCTGCGTAAGATGCAAATGCATCAGACGATCCACAGAATTCGCATGGTCCCATTGTGTATCTTCTCATAAGTAATCTCTTTCTGCCTTTAGCTTTCTATTGTGTGATTTATTTATTTTTCTTTTAAGTTTCTTACCATCACTCTTCTTGTTCTGGCTCTTCGTAAACTCTGACTCTGATATATTCATCTCCTTTTGGAGTGATTCTTTTTGTGAGTTTGATTTTGTATACTCTGTTATCATTGAAGTCCTCAAATATCCCTTGATATGTGTCTAATATTGGTTTAATTATGTTGTCGAGATCAGCTCCTCTATTAGAGAAACCCCCTTCAACTTCGAATGTTACTTGATTAACCCCGAAAGGCCACCTTACTTCTTTCAGTAACTCTGCTATCTCTTTCTGATACTGAACATACACTTGGCTTTTGAAGGACTTCTTCCCTCTCGCTCCCAGTGTTCTGTTTGCACTCAGTGGTTTTATTTTGAATAGATGATTTAATACTTTCATATTCTTCCCATGTCTTTATCATTGATAGTAATCTCAGAGATATTTTAGGGTCACCTGCATTATGTTCTTGCCATGCTTTCTTAACATGTCTCCACATAATATTAGTATTAACACCTTCTAATAATTTCTCTGCTTTCTTTGGACCAATACCTTTTATTCCGGGTATGTTATCTGTACGATCACCAGTTAAACATTGAAGCATAAGTAATTTATGTGCTTCATCATCTTCAATAAATCTATGTGTTTTCTTATTGAAGTTATAATGATTTCCGGGGATCTGTAACAAATCTTTATCGATACCTGCTACTATATATTGTGTGTCCATTTCACGAGCTTCATAAGCCCATATAGCTACTAGATCGTCTGCTTCCATACCATTAGCAGGTACTGCATTCCATCTTTTTATCATGTGTTTGTAACCATAGTTTAGATAATCTTTTAGGTCTTGACTAAGTTCTGGTCTATTAGATTTATATAGTTTGTATATATTTTTTCTAAAGTTACCTTTACCTTTGACAGCTACTTTCATATCTCCTTTTAAGCATTGACCTTCTATCTCTAACATAAGGGAATCTATATTTCTTTTTACGTGTATTTTAGTTTTTGCTATACATGCTGCTTTAAAATAAACAGAATCAGCATCAACCAATACGAGTGGTTCATTGAGCATACTTACTCCTTTCTTTATAAGTATCTTGGTTAACGTATGTCTTTACTGCATGACAGTTCTTACATAGTACTCTGCATTTTGAGAGTTCTTTTTTAACAGTTGTCCATTTCTTAGATGAGATGGTTCTACCATGACTGATGGTGAATGCTTTCTTTCCGGGTTCTATGTGATCTAGGTCAAGTGCTACACCATCAGCATTGTAACCACAACGCTCACAGCCTTTAATTCTTTTCCATCTGTGTATGATATCTTTACGATATCTTTGTCTTACCCATCGTGAAGTATAGTTACATCCACCATATTGTTTATTCTTAGGTACTCCTAGACTACCCATTAGTGCACATCCGCATAGCTTGAACCTACAACGTAATCACCACCATCCATGCATGTTACACCAAACATTTTAGGTGCTTCTCTGAAAGATTCTTTTAGTATCTCTCCGACACGATTAGCATCTTTCTTTGATGATACGTATGCAATTTCGTCATGATAGAATAATCTTGGTTCAGCTTCTAGTCCTTCTTCTCTGATTTTATTCATAGAGTATGACAATGCAGCTTTACAAGTAATACCTTCAGTAGTTTGTAGAAGATAGTTTAAACATTGGTGTTCTGAGTTAGCAAATACAGGTCTACCATCTAATGCAGGGAACCAACCAGCACCTTGATTGTGGTATGTTGTATTCCAAGTATCACTTACCCAGTTACGAAGTTTATCTAATCCTTTGATACCTTTAGAGAAGTTAACTCTAGAATCTTTACCAGCTTTTGCATTTGTTTTACCTGTTAATACTTGACCAAGTTTACCATCACCAGCACCAAATAAATAAGCGTACAAATAGTTTTTAGCAATACTTCTAGTACATCCAAGTGAGTCAGCATTTCTTTGGTGTTGATCACCAAAACATACTTCATGTGTGAATGAATCGTTATCTACATAATGACATAGACCACGTAATTGATTACCACTACTGTCTGCACCTACAACAACCATGTCATCATCTGCAACAAACAATTCTCTAAGTTCTTTTCCCCAAGATGCGTTGACACTTGGTAGATTAACAATGACTTCGTGTCTAGCTCTGAAGGTAGGAGTACCTATGACCCACATGTTACCATGAATACGACCATCTCTTACCTGCTCTAACCAGCCCCGTACAACCGATGCTCTATTTCTTAGTGTATAGTACTCATCAATCATTTCACCCATCTCACCGAGCTTTAAAAGCGATGTGGTGGTAAGTTTAGGTGTTGTAGTTACCCAACTACCATTCGGCAGACGTTTCTTAGTGAATTCGTCAGGTTTCCAACCTTTTTTAGTTAGTAACCATTCTTTGACTAGATCTAGTTGACCTAATGTGACATCGTTAACAGTAAATCTTTGAAACGGTGTACCTACTGCCATGACATGTGTATCTTCACATTTGACAGTGTAACCTAGGAACTCTGATAGTATCCTTGCAGTTACTATAGTGTAGTCACCATTCTTTTTGTATTTAGGTGTTTTAGGTTCCTTATCTATGTATACTTTGTGATCACCTAATTCAGGTTCTATAGTACTACATATAGTAGACATTCTTTTTTCCATTTCTAATAGTGTAGAATTAGCTTTTTCAACGTCAAATTTCCAACCTTTTTCTCTGGTTAGTGCATTGAATTTAGCTGCATCATGTTCTATTTGAAGACCTTTTTTGATTAGGGGGTATTTAGAGGATATAGCTTTATACTCTGTAAGAAGTTTATTGTACACTTGTACGTTTAGTCTAACATCTTGTACACAGTACCTAAGCATTTCTCGACTATATTCTGACCAGTCATCATAATGCATTTTAGAGTTGTTTAGATGTTCTCCCCATCCTGCAAGACCTTGTTTGTGACTTCTTCTGTATCGTAAGACTTGGGACATAATCCATGTATCATAGCATTTCTTTGAGTTAAGATTGGTTCCATATAATTTATCGATTTGGATGTTGTCGAATCCGATGATGTTATGCCCGATAAGTACTTGGGCGTTGGAGAGGATTTGAACCCCATCTTTGATAGAAGGGAGTTTATCGTCGTGGTCAGAGTATTTATATACAATTCCTGTCTCCATGTTTTGAGCTACGATGCACCATATAACTGTTGCGTCTAAGCCATCTGTTTCTATATCATAACATAGTTTCATTTATTTACTTTCTTTGTTGCTACATTTAGGGCAAGTTCGACCTTTGTCTATACTTACTCTGTTGAATTTCTTTTTACATTTAACACATGTATATTCTGATTGATATTTTTGAGCTATAAAATCCCAGAATGATACTTTTTGCTCATCTTCATATGTCATTAGCCTCTTTTCCTTCTAGTTGATTTATACGCATTTCTGAATATCTTATTACTTTACGAAGATCTGTTATTTCTGATGATCTTTGATCTTCATGATCATATCTTTTGAAACCAGCACGCATAGCATACTTTATTATATTACCTCTCCAGAATTCTATATCATTTTGCATAATGAATACAATAGGCTCTACAGCCCACCTAGTATAATGTTCTGGTTTTACTACAACATCTTGTGTCATAACATATCCTTTCTTTTGATAATTTCTATATACCCCTTAAAGAGAATACTCTCTAATATCACGTTAAGCCAAGAGGAGTTTACATGGCTCATAATATACATCCAAATAGTTTAAAAAATCTCAAGCCATTACTTACTTCTGAAAATGCTAGAGAGTTCCAACTTAAAGGAGCTGCAGCTAAAAGAGCTAATACTCTTGCTAGAGAACAACTTAAGTTAACAGTTAAACAATTTAAGGGATTCAAAGAATCTTTTGAAGAGAATCCGGTTGGTGCTATAGACATACTCCGTATACTAATGGTTAAAGCATTAGATGAGGGAGATAATGTACAAGCAGCAGACCTTGCTAAGTCTCTTGCAGAATTTGAATCGCCTAAGTTGTCTAGGATTGATCAGACTAATACAGAATTAACTGTTGATGAATTATCTGATGAAGAATTAGAACGTAAATTATTAGACGCAACAAGGAATATGTAATACCCGATGTCGGGTGGATACTAAACACGTTGGCGCGTCAGCGACATACGATGTCGGGCCTTAAAAATATATTTATAAATAGCCCCTAAGTACTTTTATAGTACCTAGGGGTTTTTTATTTTAGCATAGATCTTGTATGTCTTCTATTAGTATATATCCTATTTTATCGTATTGATTTAGGTAGTCTATTACTAAATGTTTAAATTCACTCCAACCTTCATTGAATTGTATTTCACCATATTCTTCATATTCATCTTCGGATATCATGATCATTTCATCTTCTCTAACCATTATTCTTCCTCTGCTTTATCAAGACATTCTAGTTCATCACCGATACCCCATATATCTTTGAGTTTATATCTAGCGTGGTCTAAATCTCTTAGATCACTTATGTACATATCTTGACATTCTAGGAGTAGATTTAGACAAGAATCCAGTGTTTTACATGTTTCATTTATAACTTCACGTTCTTCTGGATTTAGTTTACCGAAGTTATCCCATTTATTTTGAATACGTCTATTTCTAATTTTTATATTTGCTTTACTTAGATAATTATAGGCCATCTTTTGTATTCCATTCTACTAGAGTTATGCATTGGTTTATAATATCATTATTTACTGTACCTAATACAGTATCATATGTATCTTTTTGAAACTCTTTTAGTGCATTAATGGCATCAGTTCTAGCTTCATCATAACCTTCATCAAAACCTGCTTCATAAGCATGTTCGACTTGCTCTTCACGTCCTAATTTATCAAACATTTTAATCACCTTTCTGTGGTATTTTGGTTACATTGTCAGACCAATCGTCTGTAGGATCATTAGGGACCTCAGGTTCTTCTCCGAAATCTTCTTTTTCTTTTTGTTCACCC
>TARA_B110000438_G_scaffold44893_1_pt1 | contig 18988 bp, 16 predicted proteins | sample TARA_B110000438 | Tara Oceans TARA_B110000438 (sample SAMEA4398413) | marine metagenome | biome: Polar Biome; feature: [MES] marine water layer (ENVO:01000295) within the mesopelagic zone...; material: water (ENVO:00002006), including particulate matter (ENVO:01000060) such as...... | reverse complement strand
TTTCTAGTTTGAGCTATATCAATCTCAGGAGTAGACTAGCCCTAATAACGATTCTGGTGTTCCAAAGGGTTCCAGAATTAGTTGAAATCACTTTTGAATGGAGTAGTCAGAGTGGTAACAAGCAAAAAATTCATAAAAGATACACTTAATGCGCGGATCAAAAGATTTATGAGATCCATTTACTCGTTAGGCACTATTGCTTTCATGCTAAGCAGTTGTTCCTTTCGGGGCATCTATCTCTATGAAAGTTCAGACCAAGGCACGCCACTAAACGGCGGCGAGCATAGAAATTTCCATTTTTTTACGAAAGATCCAAACTACGATACTGGAATCAATTTACAATCTGGTGCTAACTACTCATTAGACATCACTATCTTAAGCTACTGGATTGATAGTTATATTGAGAAAAATGAGGATCAAGAATCTTTAGATGAACGTGGCTTCGCTAACAGTGTTATGCCGTATGAGTTTCTTGGCTTAACTCGGCGTTCAAAAGAGCATCGCTGGTTCGAGCTCATGTTGTATCAATCTCGCTGCAGTCGCGAAAGTCTTCGTGGAATTACTGAGTTAAACGTCAATGGAGAAAATGGAAGTTATAATTTTACCGCAGCTTGTGACGGCGAACTCACCCTGTTTGTTAACGACAGTCATGGTTTTTATGGCAACAACGTAGGCTACGCTAATATTACACTGTCGCGGGTAAACTGATTGCCGTCACCTTCGCAAGAGGTGACAGATGCATACAGTAAATCAGATTTTAAGCCAGAAACAGACTAACGAGATCTGGTCAATCGGTCCCGACGCGAGCGTATTAGAAGCGATTCAAACCATGGCGGACAAACGCGCAGGTGCTTTAATCGTTCTTCGAGGGCCAGAACTAGTAGGCATAATCTCGGAACGTGATTACGCCAGGGAAGTCATCCTCAAAGGCAGAAAATCCCACGACACTTCTGTAGCCGAAATAATGAGCTCAAAAGTAGTTACGGTTTCTTCCTCAGAAAGTGTCAGATCATCTTTAGCTTTAATGACCGACAATCACATTCGCCACCTGCCGATCGTTGATGATGGGCGTGTAATGGGGGTAGTGTCAATTGGCGACCTGGTCAGAGATATTATTAGTGACCAACAATCTACTATTGAACAATTGGAAAGCTATATCAGGGGTTAACAGCCTCCACCGCTGTCTCTTCCACTTGGAATCCGCTGGCTGCATTCCGCTTAAAAGTTAGCCGGCGATTAATGCAGAGCGGTTTTTCATCCTCTATGTGGCTAACATAAAGGATACTCGTCGTAAATTGTTCAGCAATTTTATCCAATATCTCTAGTATTAATATACGATGAAATTCATCGAGACCAACACAGGGCTCATCAAGGATAAGAATTTGTGGCTGCTTCACCATCGCTCGCGCTAACAGAACCAACCTTTGTTGCCCAAAGGAAATTTCGTGATAAAAATATTTTGCTAAATCCAAGATCTGCAGCGCATTTAACCAGCTTTTTGCAATATCAGTTTCCTGAGTGCCACTATCATCGTAGAGTCCAACGGAATCAAAGAATCCAGAAACTACAACATCTAGCACCTTCCAACCTTTCGCATACTTGTTATGTAATTCATTAGAGACAATTCCAAATTTCGCCTTAACTTCCCAGATGGTTTCGCCGCTACCTTTTTTGCGCCCGAATAGTATTACGTCCTGACCATAGGCCTTATGATTGTCGCCATCTATTAGACTAAGGAGCGTTGATTTGCCGCAGCCATTAGGTCCTTCGATTAATACATGCTGGCCAGGATGCATTATCCAGCTAAAGTTTTCTAACACTGAATGCTCACCATAAGCGGCATTAACAGAATTGAGTTCTATAAGCGGTTTGCCCGAGTCTGTTTGATATTTATCAAAAAGCGATTGATTTTGTGGAAGCCTGTCCAACAAAACTGGTTTCTTATTTTTTACCTTTTCGAACGCTGCACCATTCTCAATAACCTCCCTTTTACCTTTTTCCAACAACCGGAGCCCATCCAGAAGAGCAATATGATTAACCCCCGACAGAATATCTCTAGCTCGGCGACAAAGTTGGATACTGGAAAATCCCGAATGGAGAAACTTCTCGATACAAATCTTGATTTTCACTTGAGAATCTAAATCAATACTTTCCATAGGATCATCAAGGATTAACAGCTGCGCCACCCCAGGGCGGTATCCATAAAGAGCGCGAGCAATTAACGCCTTCCTAATTTGCCCAGACGAGAGAAAACGAATACCTCTCTCTACTAAGGCGCTTAAATCTAGTTCAGTGACAAGCTGCTCAAATAATACGTTATCAGCATGAAGTGTTGATCTGGAGCTCTGTATTAATTCCCAAACGAGTGTGCCAGAATCTTCCGCGTCTGCGCTGTACTCGCTGACGTCCAAGCGATTATCTCGCTGCCAGAGTTTTTGCTGCTCTTCAAAAGAAACTATATGGATATCACGACTGGGTTGGAATCCTTCAGCGTATTGAACATATTTGCCCGACTCAATACGCTTGGACGCGAGCAAACTAGCAAGCACAGACTTCCCGGCACCATTGGGGCCGAAGAAACACCAATGCTGACCTTGTTCTACCACCAATTCATCAATGCGCAGAACTTTGTGTAAACCAAGGCGGCAGATCGCATTGTTAACTCTAAGCAATTCAGTCATTTTTCAAAGAATTAATTTCCTTAACTTAAAAAAAATGTTTCCGTAATCTTTGTAGCCAAGCAAAGCTGATATAGTTTGTTCATCGCTAGCTTTTGAATTTCATCGAAGTCTTGCCAGCTTTATTATATCCGCGCACCAAAATGCTTATTAGAAAAAATGCTTTATCATAGAGCCGCAGGATTTACCGACAGCCTTATCTGTCAAAAAAGTACCCAACCGAAAATCAACGCGGAATAATTCATTCCTAATGAAAGGATTAAACCTTAATACTTGAAAGCAGATTTTCTTGTGTCGTTTATATTCGCGATTAAGGTCTATTACCCAGAGCACGCTGCATCACTTCATGTTGAATAGCCATCATATGCCCAATAGATCTGCGCCAGTATTCAGAATTGTGGCGACCACTGCTTTGCATAAAATCAAATGGAACATCGTTTATCATTAAAAGTTGAGCCATTTCCCTCGCATCAGAAATTAAGCCATCTTCTGTACCTGAATCGATATAAATATGAGGCATCTGACTCTTTGGGACTGAATAAATAATTTCAAATGGATCGTAGGCCTTAGCCTGATCTTCTGTTACAAACGCGGTCCCCCTGGGTGTACGTTCGTCTTGAGTAGAAAAGTTATCAATACTAATAATGCCAGATATAAACAAATCAGCTTCAGCTAATCGAGCTTCATCTTCGAGGCTTCGCTCCCGATTCTGAGCCTGAGGCGCCAAACCTAAAGCGATTGCTGAACCACTGCTTCGAGCATAGCTCAAGGCACCAGAGGTTGATCCAATTGAAACAAACATCTCGGGGTGTCGCAATCCGAGTGCGAAAGCGCCAAAACCTCCCATAGACAGGCCGGATATTGCTCGTCCTTCTCGACGCGCCTCGGTACGAAAGTTTTTATCAACATAACCAATCACATCCTCAATAATATGGTCTTCCCAGTTATTAGTCTGGCCAACTTCATTTTGTGCAAAATTCACAAACCAACTGTTACCTCCGTCGGGTAATACCAGAATTAAATTGTCTAGATTGCGGGAGTAGAAAGCACCAGGAAGGTTGCGCGCCCACACGGTATAGTTCTGCATATAGCCATGCAATAGATAAAGAACTGAGTAACGCTTCTCGCTTTCCCAATAGTCTGCAGGAAAAACAATGTCGAATTTCATCATCCGATTGACTGCCGGGCTAAAAAATTCGACTGTTTCAAGGCCCGGCGGTAGTGGCGCCTGAATTGTTTGTAAAGATTGACTTTGTGCCGCCGCTGCACAAATAAACACCAAACAAAAACTTGAAACCAAGACTGGTTTACTAGGGAAGACCTTCATAATTTACTTAATTTATAGTTCATATAATCGTATTTATATCATTTTTTACACTTGGGTTCCCCAGCTACTACGACTGAAAGGTCGATGCTATAGTTGGTTATAACTATATTGTGATAGCTAAACTTGATGCCATATAAAAGCAAAATTTTATGGATATTCTGCAGTCTCCATTGGACAGCAGTATCGGGCTTTGCAGAAAATAACGGCGAACAGCTCTTTCTGGAAAATTGCGCTGAATGCCATCAGATCGATGGCAAAGGAATTCCCAATATTTATCCAGCTCTAGCTGGAAACGAACTCGTCCAAGCAAGTGGTGAGGATGTAGCTCTAGTGTTAATTATAGGAAGAGGAGAGATGCCCTCCTTTGATGGCGCCATTTCCAGTGAGGAAATGGCATCTATTATTAACTATGTACGCAATTCCTTTGGCAATAAAGGCGAGTCAATTACGGGCAAATCAATTGAATCTTTGCAATAAAAAAGAGAAACCAAAGCTAACCCCGCACTTTTAAATCTCCCTCTATAATAAGCGAGCCCTATGACATTTATGTAATTGAGCTGCTATGCTTATCCACACTGCTAGATAGAAGAATTTTTAGAGAATCAAAATGTTTAGACCTGCCGTTCTGTTGTTAACATTATTTGCATCATCACTGGCTTTAGCACAAGAGGGTGAACGGACTGCTGTACTCGAGACTATTCAGAAATTTTTTACTTCTATAGAGACCCGCGACCGAGGTTTGCTGGAATCGATTTTAGTGCCTGGCTCGTTGAATATTTCAGTAAGAGAACTAGACAATGGTGATGCCAGCTTTAATGTTAGGAGCTATGAAGAAGTTATTGCTACTCTAACTCGACCCGGCCGACCGGCACTGGAACGCTCGTGGAATGAAACTGTTTTAATCCAAGGTTTTATAGCAATCGTATGGACGCCCTATGATTTCCATATAGATGGAGAATTTAGTCATTGCGGCGTAGATTCATTTCAATTAATTAAACAAGACAACCAGTGGCTTATCAGCAACTCAAGCTGGACTCTTGAAACTAAAAACTGCCCAACTAGTCCTTTAGGTGCTATCAATTAGAAAATTCGAAGCATAAGCAAAGAGTTAAATTGACTAGTGCAGTCCAACCCTCAAAGATTTTTAGATTTCACCACCAACATTTTTTCTATTTGCATATCGTCATAAGTGTAGGGAATACCACCCACTCCATAACCAGATTGCCTTAGCCCAGTGAATGGCATCCAATCTACTCGAAACGCTGTGTGGTCATTTACCATAACTGCCGAGGCATTGAGGTGTCGATAGGCATACATTGCCTTATCGATGTCTTGCGTCATAACCGAAGCCTGGAAAGAAAAAGGTACATCGTTAGCCATATTAATGGCCTCTTCCATGTTCTTGCAACTAAACACAGAGACTACAGGTCCGAAAACCTCATTCTTACTCAAACTTACATCAGTCGGCGGATTTAATAACACCGTTGGCTTGTAAAGTGCTGCAGAAATTTTCTCTCCGCCTGTAACAAGCTCTGCACCCATTGCGACTGCCTCTTGAACCCACTTTTCTACACGATCTGTTTCCTCGTGACGAATCATCGGCCCAACTTCAGTGGCAGGATCAGCCGGGTTACCTACTATCAAAGTATCCGCCATTTCACTTAATTTTTTGGCTATTGTTTCGGCAATTGATTGGTGGGCAAAAATTCGCTGGACCGAAACACACACTTGCCCAGCATGGTAGAAACCGCCTTTGGCAAGTAACGGCAACATCGCATCAAGATCTGCATCTTCCGCAACTATCACAGGTGCTGCACCACCATGCTCCAAAGCACAGCGTGTTCCCGGAGCCAATTTACTCTTTAACATCCAACCGACTTTGCCACTGCCAATAAAACTGAAAAATGCAATGCGGGGGTCAGTCACCATGTTAGTTGCAGTGACATTGCTGGTTACAGCTACTGCTTGTGCGTATTCGGCTGGCAATCCTGCTTCTCGTAATAATTCAACAAATTTAAAACAGGACAAAGCTGTGTCGCTAGCAGGTTTAACGATAACTGGGCAACCGCTGGCAACAGCTGGACCGACCTGATGAACGATTAGGTTCAAAGGATGATTAAAAGCACTTACTGCCATGACTGGCCCAATCGGCTCCTTGCTTGTCATTGCTAAGCGATTCGATGACGCAGGATTTATGCCCATCGGAATTTCAGTGCCATGCTCCGAGCGCACACATTCAATACAATTCTTCATACCATCTATAGCTCGAGCAACTTCCACTTGAGAATCAGTAAATGGTTTGCCACCCTCGCTTAAAGCAAGATTCACAAGCTCATCAAACTGCGCTTGCATTAACTCCGCCGTCTTCTCCAAGACTTCTACTCGCTCATGAACCGGCAGCCATCGGGAGCGATCATTGAATAGTTCAGAAGCATTATTTAACGCGCGGTCGGCGCCCTCCTCATCAATTCTCTCTACAGATCCGACAACCGCACCATCATAGGGCGAAGTAATTTCAACGACGTCGGCAGCACTTGCTCCAGGAACCATGACTTTAAATTCATTCAAAGCAGCAATCCTTCTTTTACTAAAACGTTTAGATCAAATAGAAAAGACTAAGCGGGAATAAAATGATTCATTCCCTCAACGCTTTTAACAGTGCCAGATCTCCCTATTTGTTCTGATTTGGTCATACTTAATAACAGATCAATATCTGTGGGGGTATTAGCTATGAATCGCTGATTAGTATCTGCGAGACGCCCAATGACAATACCTTTTTCTGGAATACCACGGGCAAAACACACAGTATACGTTTCTATGGTAGCAGCGCCATTCGGTGTTTCGATGAATTCTGGGCTAGCCAGAGCATCTATTTCGCCTTGATAAGCACTAGGCTTTTCTCGCTCCCATTTGCCCTCAACTGGTTTCGCCGAATAAATTCCTGTCGCATGTTTAGAAAGATAACCACCGTTCGCTGTGACACAGCCATAATGTCTGGGGTTAGTTCTTAATTTAGGCAGCATCGTGGCAATAGCATGCATTGAATAATTGTTGCCCGGACCACCAAAGAAAGGTAAACCGCCTGTCACCGTTAAGCCTCTTGGATCATCATAGGCTAAACCGAGTTCTTCACATGCCAACTCTACTGCTGAAGGAAAACAGGAATAGAAATCGAAGTAATTGATGTCATCTAAGCTAATACCAGCCATGGCAAAGGCATGTTTACAGTTAACTCCAATCGCCGGAGCAGAATAGTAATTAACCCGATCCATCACCATAAGTTTTTCATTAGCCTCCGCGCAACCATGGAGGAAGACCCATTTCGCCGGATCTATCCCCAAATCCCTCGCCTTTCCAACAGAAGTCATAATCACTGCAGCGCCTTGATTCACTGCGTCCATAGCATTCATCCATTTTGGATAGGGGAAACTGATAAACCTGTTTTCTTTTGTAACTGTGGCAAGTTGTGTCGCTGTACGAGCAGTGCCATAAAAAGAATAAGGGTTGGCCGCGGCTACCCGAGAAAAATTTTCGAACACCGACCCCATCTGCATCATATGCTCTTCAATATCCAAGCCTTTGTGATGTCTGAATGCATTCTCAAACAAAGGGTAAGTCTGGATTGGTATGCCTACTCCATGAGCGAATTCATGGGGTGTCATTAACTTCTCACCTAGCCCTCTGTCCTCCTGGGACCCTTCAAACTCTTCTTTCCAGTCGAGCATAATGTCATTACGCATAGCCGTTTGGGCGGTCTTTATTGCTTCTGAACCGGCAAGTAGGACTGTTTTAACTTCGCCTGCAGCAATGCGTTCCGCCATTTCATTAATGTATTTTTGAGGTGTATTCCCACCAACATTGCCATAAATTGCATTAACTGGATTTGCACCTATACGCTGTGCGACTGCTCGCGGTGGGTTTTCTGCACGGCCAAAAGGAATCTGTAATCGAGGCCGATTGGTGGAGTCAGGAAAAATTCGAATGGAAACTATAGTATCAATCTCAGCTGCGATAGTTTCACCTATTCCTGTGTCGACAAGTGCAGCTTTAGCTGCTTCCGCAGCAATGCCCAAAGGAGGCTGTGCCTGTTCGGGCAAAAACTCTTTTTCCGTAAATTGACCTCCCCCGACCAGTATAGGAGTTGATTCTTCCACTACGTATTCCTTAAAAATTAGAGATTAAGAATGAGAATTATACTCATTGGTTTGTCGAACTTCTTATTTGCTCATTGTTTAAATAGTTATCGCGCAAGATTTTCAGTAGAGGCTGCCTTAGGTTTTCTTGGCTGTAATCTTCTTTAAAGTAACTAGTATAAACTGCTACAAGATCAAGCCTCGGATTCACGATCAGCCCCTGACCTCCCCAACCACCTTTAATCATAAACCCATCATCATCTATATAGTCCCACTGAGCAGCATTGTGACTGCCGTCGTCTCGAACAAGATTTGGATTTGGCTTTTCTAACAATTGATCAATAGTTTCCTCTGAAACTATTTGTTCTTCAGAGACAACAGAATAAGAAGGCGTAAATAACAAACCAAACCTAGCCATATCTCTCATATTAGAAAGGAAGCCTCCATGGGACAGGGGGATACCATAACGATACGCAAGAAACGAAGCATCGGATTCGGCACCAATTTTTCTCCACACCTCTCGCGTAAAAGTATCTTGAAAAGACTCTCCACTAATTTTCTCTATCAACCATGCCAATATGAATGTATTGACTCCAGAATATGAAAATTGCTGCCCTTGGTCGGCGTGTTTTGCTACTTCAAGGTTTTCAAGAAAATCATAAGGGTTATCAGGAGCGCCTTCCTCGCGATAACCATCTCCTATCGCCATAGAATATTGGTAATAACAGGATTGCCTATCAGTGTATTCATCTTGACAATCCAAACCTGTGGCCATATCGAGAATATTTCGTACGGATATGCCCGCAAAACCTGAAGCAGTGAGCTCGGGAATGTAGTGTTGAATCATTTCTTCCGTATCCACTAATCCCCGTTCTTCGAAGATTCTAATTAGTAGCGCCGGCATAACTTTCGCAACAGACCAGTAGATGGGCTTTTCATAGGCTTTCATGCGGGGATAAGACTCAAAAACTATTTTACCTTTATGCACAATTACCATGCCCAAGGTAGTGGTCGCATCACTACTGAGAAACCTATCAAAAGAGACTATTCCATTTCTGGTATCAACAGAAGTTTCAGCAATAGCGGGATCAAGTTCCGTCTTTAACTCACTAACTTGGCCTCCACGATAGACATTGACTGTTGGAAAAAGTTGATGGACATTCTTGTGCATCCAGGCCATTTGTTGGCCCGTGACAGTCCACCAGATATTATCCGTAGGCACTAACCTCTGCCTTTGTTGTGTCTCCAACCATTCAGCCGCTGCGATAAATTCTTCCGGCTCAGCACCGAATGCATGAAAACCATTAGAGAGAACCCCAATCAAAGAAAAGGTTGCAAGTAAGCCTCTATGAAGTCTAGAAATCATACCCATTCAAAAGCATCAAATAATAAGCTTAAGCATATACAGGATTGCTTTCCAGAAGAAGACTTAGACATTCTTATTTGATGTACATTATTATCAAAAGCCACAATAGAATAGCTAACTCAGCTGATGATAGACTAAGATTCTGTTTATCAATTAGCTAATTTCTAACGAAGTGAATTTTGGATACCGTTATGTCCTTAGATCCTCAAGCCAAGGCACTCCTGGACAGCGCTGAACAATCTGGCGCTTCACCATTTAATGCCTATCCTGCGGCGGAAGCTAGAGCGATTTATGACCAGGCTAGTGAATTAGTAAAAGGCACACCACCTAACCCATTTAGTATTGAAGAATTATCCATACCTGGTCTAGCTGGCAATATTCCTATTTGGATTTATCGTCCTAATGATAGTGAGAGCCTACCTTTACTTATCTACTTTCATGGTGGTGGCTACACCATAGGCTCATTAAAGAGTCACGATAATGTCTGTCGTGCTTTGTGTGTTAAGTCCGGCTGTATCGTGGCCTCTGTTGACTATCGCTTAGCGCCAGAGAATAAGTACCCGGCGGCTGTGGAAGATGCTTGGTCAGCAACAAAATGGCTTTCACAAAATACAGAATCAATCGGCGTTGATATAAAAAAGATAGCCATCGGCGGGGATAGCGCTGGAGGAAATTTGGCTGCAGTTGTATCGCTCTTAGCTAAGGAGTCAGGTAGTCCTCAAATTGCTTTTCAATTACTTATTTATCCCTGTACCGACATGACTTGCTCTTTCGACTCCCATAAAACCTTTGGTAAAGGCTATCGCCTTACCAATGAGCTTATAACTTGGTTTTATAACCACTATTTTTCTGCTGATGATGATATTAAACACTGGAAAGCTTCGCCTTTGAATGCCGACGATCTCTCTGGCCTACCACCCGCATTAGTTATTAGCGCAGGGTTTGACCCGCTGCAAGATGAAAATCGTGCTTATGCGGAAAAACTAATGCAGGCTGGTATAACTGTTAAACATTCTCATTACGAAGGCATGATCCATGGCTTCATCACTATGCCAGGAGCACTCGACAAAGCCAAAGAGGCCACAAATGAGTGTGCTGCCGAACTAAAACGGGCGTTTGAGTCATAGTCTGGCGGCCTATGCCATTTTTTATCAACTAAGTTGAAGCGTCAGCCTCAACCGAGGTAGAGATTCATTATGTCTATCAAGCTTTCATTTTTGATTCTATCTTCTTGTTCTGTGATATTTGCAAGTAGCGTGGTGTTAGCCCAGTGCAATAATGCGCGAGCAGACGCCGAAATTGCGCGGGGAACAGTCTTTCTTGACGCAAATCAGAATTTACTAAAAGAGCCGGTTGAATTTGGTGTCGCTGGAGTGGTGGTATCAAACGGCTGCAATACTGTACTTACGGATAGCGCTGGCGACTACCAAATTAGTCTTGCCCCGACTGAAATATTATTTATATCTAAACCTGCAGACTACTCCACCCCTGTTGATGAGAACAATATCCCACAATTCTTCTATCGCCATTACCCTAATGGGACACCAAATGAGATTACTGGAACTTCAGTAGAATGGCTTTGGCCAGTAATTGAACCCACTGGGATCTTACCCGACTCAATAGATTTCCCACTATTTCCATCTACCATGGCTAACGAAAATTTTTTAGCCCATGCTTTTGCTGATACCCAAGCCCAGTACGGGACTGGTCAAGATATGGTGCGAGAAGAATTAGTGAATCCATTAATTGGGAACCCTTATGGCGTAAAATTTGGTCTAACAGTTGGGGATGTTGTGTTCGATAATTTAGATCTTTACGAGCGCCATAAAGCCATGATGGGTTTAATGGATATTCCACAGTGGTATTTACCCGGCAATCATGACATGAACTTTGAATCGCCGAATGGATATTTTGCTAATGAAACTTACAAAAAACATTTTGGCCCTACCTATTACTCCTTTGATTACGGTAATGTGCATTTCGTGATGCTCAATAATGTTGAGTATGCAGGCGAAGGCAAAGATTTCGGTCTTAGCGAATACCGTGGCTATATCAATCCAATTCAATTGCAATGGTTACAAAGTGATCTTAACCATATTCCACCAGAAAAATTGCTGGTGATCGCGAGCCACATTCCTTTAATTGCGGAAGCAAACGATGGCATCTCCGAACCAACGACAGGCCCGAATACAGAGAATTTCTCTGAATTACTCCAAATACTTGAGCCTTTTGAGCATATATATGGTTTAGCAGGGCATGACACCAGTAACAGCTTTAAGGTTGAAGTGAATCATAATCATGGCTGGACTGGCTCTCCCTGGATTGCCCATACGCTCGCTGAAGTTCGAGGCAGTGGTTGGGTTAGGGGTCCAAAAGATCTGCGAGGTGTGCGAGATGCAATGATGGAAGACGGCAATCCGAATGGGTTTTACGTACTTAAATTTAATAATACGAAGCTAACCCCAGAATTTATACCTTTTCCTTCTGGCCCAGACGGAACTAACAGAATGCGAATTATGTTAGATCCGATTATTGACCAAGCAGAAGGTGGCAGCATTCACCGCGGCTCTCTCTCAGATGATACCAAAATCGTAGTAAATTTATTTGATGGCGGGGTAAGAGATATGGTTTGGGCCTCACTTGATGGTGCCGCTGACCAACTAATGACTTATACAGTGAGAACCGACCCTTTTATTGAGTTGCTTTTTGAGGAGTTTCTTAACTCTGATGACGCTTACCCTACTCCAGATCGCTCATCTCATATCTGGGAACTACCTCTTCCTGCTGGTCTTAATATTGGGCTTCATCACATCGTTGTATCGAGTACAGATGAATTCGGTCAAACCCAGCAAGGTACATTTAGTTTTGAAATTACAAACGATTAATTACAATCTATGACAAAAGAATATGACTATATAATCGTTGGGGCTGGCACGGCAGGGTGTGTGCTTGCTAACAGACTTTCAGCAAACCCTCAGACCGAAGTGCTATTGTTAGAAGCAGGCGACAAGGATAATTATTTCTGGATTGATATCCCAGTTGGTTATCTGTACACCATTGGCAATACGCGAACTGACTGGTGCTATCAGACTGAACCTGATCCAGGGTTAAATGGCAGAACAATAGGTTATGCAAGAGGCAAAGTGTTAGGTGGCTGCTCCTCTATTAACGCGATGATTTATATGCGCGGCCAGAAAAGTGATTATGATCACTGGGCAGATTTGGGAAACCGGGGCTGGAGCTGGGACGAAGTCTTGCCAATTTTTAAAAAATCTGAAGATTACCAGCATGGCGCAGGGACGTTTCATGGAAGTGGCGGAGAGCTCAGAGTAGAAGAACGAAGAGTGAACTGGGAAATCCTTGACGCCTGGCGCGAAGCCGCAGAACAAAGTGGTATTCCAAAAATTGCTGAATTTAATCGCGGTGATAACTTTGGCAATGCCTATTTTCAAATGAATCAACGAAGAGGTAAGCGCTGGAGTGCAACCAAAGCTTATTTGCGCCCTGCTGCTAATCGCGGCAATCTAACTGTTCTGACTCATGCACACGTAGAACGGATCGAATTTTCGACCCATACGGGCCAATTGCAAGCTACTGGTATTCATGCACGAGTTGGAAATAATCCATCGCATTTATTCCATGCTCATCAAGAAGTGCTGCTAGCTGCAGGCGCTATTGGATCACCACAGCTACTGCAATTATCAGGAATTGGCTCAGGCAAACTATTGCAAGAGAAGGAAATAACAGTGCGCGCCGAATTAGCTGGCGTGGGTGAGAACCTGCATGACCACTTACAAGTCCGCAGCGTTTACGAAGTAAAAAACACAGTGACTCTGAACCAAAGAGCAAACTCCTTATTTGGAAAACTGGCCATGGGTGCCGAATACCTGTTCTTTAAGTCTGGTCCGCTGACCATGCCTCCGTCACAGTTGGGCGCATTTGCAAAGAGTGATCCTGATCAGCCGTCTGCAAATATAGAATGGCATGTACAACCACTGTCTTTGGATAAGTTTGGCGACCCATTACATACATTTAATGCGATAACACCCTCTGTATGTAACTTACGCCCAAGTAGTCGCGGGCATGTGCGAATAAAAACCAGCAATGCAGAAGACTACCCGGCGATTTCTCTAAATTATCTCTCTACTTCTGAAGATGAAACTGTAGCAGTGAGAGGGTTGCAATTCACCAGAAAAATAATGGCTGCTAAAGCACTAGAACAATTCAAACCAAAAGAATTAAAACCAGGTTCAGACATTCAAACGGATGAACAACTGTTAAGCGCAGCAAGAGATCTAGGTACTACTATTTTTCATCCAGTGGGAACCTGTAAGATGGGTAATGATAATATGGCAGTGGTTAATGATCGACTGCAGGTTCATGGTATCAAAAATTTGAGAGTAATAGACGCTTCTGTAATGCCGCGCATAACCTCGGGCAACACGAATGCGCCAACGGTAATGATCGCAGAGAAAGGGGCAGAATTTATTTTAAAAAGCAAAAAGGAAAATTAAAACACTAAGTGGAGACACTTGGAAAAATTTCTCCATCCATATTTGAGTGTAAACGAAATCGACAATTTCACTCATAATGATATTGTATATAAAACGAAGGTCTCAAACTTACTAAAAGTAGCTCAAACTATGATTTTTTATTATGCATTAAAGACTGTTTCTGTGGCTTCTCAAATTGCTCTAGAAGAAGCAGGGGCAGATTACGACCTACATGAATTAGATTTTTCAACAACAGAACAGCAATCAAATGATTATTTAAATGTTAATCCCAAGGGCCGCGTACCTGCTCTCGCAACTAAACACGGGATAATCACCGAAACACCTGCGATTTTGGTTTACATCGCGCAAACATACCCCAAGGCAAAATTAGCTCCGCTAAATGATCACTTCCAGTTCGCCAAAATGCAGGCCTTTAACAATTACCTCAGCTCAACTGTTCATGTAAATCATGCGCATAAGATTAGAGGTAATAGATGGGTGGAAGATGAAGACAAAGTATCCCAAGCAGCAATGAAGGCAAAAGTGCCAAAAACCATGGCCGAATCTTTCACTTTAATCGAAAAGGAAATGTTTTCTGGCCCCTGGGTGCTGGGTGAAAACTTTAGTGTCTGTGATTGTTATGTGTTTTGTATTTCAACCTGGCTTGCTGGAGATAAAGTTAATATTGAAGATTTTCCAAAAATACACAAACACCACAAACGTATGCGGCAGCGAGAATCTGTAAAAAAAGTTACCGGAATTCATGGCATTTAAATAATCTCCGCCAATTCATAAATAGTTCTCTGGAATATCCTGAGCGCTAATTTTAAGCCGGAAGTCGTGCAAGTCTGAAAACAACGTTACTGAAACCGCCAATACTCTTCTCATAGAGCATAGTTCCTGTCAAAATGATGGTTAAGGTATCGGCTAGCCTGCGTTAGGAGTTGTTTTTGCAACCCAGAGATCATTGATTGCAAGGCTTAGCTAACTTACATATTGGAATATTTACACTAGAGGGTAGATCATGAAAAACTGCATCAATTTGGCTTTATCCATTCTGCTTTGCGGGACATTCTCTGCAAATGCACTCGGTGCGGAACTCGAACAAGTAGGGACTTTCGACTTCCCAACTTCCGCCTCAGGGGAAGCTCAGCAACACTTCACGCTGGGAGTCGGATATCTACATAGTTTTGGCTGGAAGCAAGCTAGGGGTGAATTCCGTAAAGCCCAGGAAATTGATCCTGATTTTGCTCTTGCTTATTGGGGGGAATCTTTAACTTACAACCACCCTTTAATACCGGTTCTGCAAGACCCTGATTCGCCTAAAGAAACATTGAATCGCCTTGGTTCAACTTCAGAAGAAAGATTGTCAAAAGCACCGACAGCTAGGGAAAAAGGATTTGTAAGAGCGGCAGAGGCATTTGCATTTACGGAAGGTTCTCTGGGCGATAAAAGGTTGGCATGGATGTATGCCATGCTGGACCTCTATGAAGATTTTCCTCAAGACCGAGAAGTAGCCGCCTTTACAGCAGTATCTATGTTAAGTGGCGCAACTGTCTCTGAAGACGATCGAGTGCTAAATAACTTCCTCACAGAGTCAGGCACAGAAATCAGCATGAGGGCTGGAGCAATCGCAATGGATTTGTTTCGAGAAAACCCTAACCATCCGGGTGCTGCTCACTACATAATCCACTCGTTCGACCACCCTACCTACGCCCCCTTAGCGCTGACGGCTGCAGAAAAATACGCAAGTATTGCTCCCGCGGTATCTCACGCGCGCCATATGCCCACGCATATCTTTATTCAACATGGCATGTGGGACAGGGTATCTGAATGGAATGATTCCGCCTTCCAGGCAGGCTGGGATCTTTGGGAGCCCGGTGATGCTGCTGGTGACCAAAACCATTCATCTGACTGGGGACAATACGGAGACCTTCAGCGCGGAGATTTTGACCGATCTAACATGTGGATAGGGAGAGCAAGTGAAGTTTTGGAGAAGAATGGAGATCCAAGATCAACAGGTACCCTCAAAACTATGAAAGCGCGCCACATAATAGAGACTGAGAAATGGGATACTTACGAGCTGACAGATTCGTTAAATGCTGATGAATTATTAGCGCTTGGCTTGAGTGCTGCGAACCTAGGGAACCTTGATCTAGCGCAATCGGTTTCAGATAGACTAGAAGAGCTTTCTTCTCAGAGCCCCAACAATACTTCTCTTAGCCTTATAGCCACGGAAGTGAGAGCTCTGACTAAGTTTAAGAAAGGGCAGGAAGATGAGGCAATCTCTATGATTATGGACGCGGTATCGATTGCTGAAAATCAATCACCTCCAAGAGGCGCAGCAAGCCCACTAAAGCCGGTTCACGAACTAGCTGGCGACATGTTGCTAGAGATGGGAAATCACGGAAAAGCAGCAGAACTTTATGAGGCCTCTCTAGGCCGCATGGCAAACCGGCCGCGAGCACTACTAGGAGCAGCAAGAAGTTACGCCGGCATGGATGACGCCCAGAATGCCCGACAAAGTTATCAGGCTTTTTACACTCTATGGCAGGATGACAGCCTTAGCGAAGTAACCGAAGCCAAGGGTTTTCTCGGCATTTAAGAAATAGGAAGGAGCAACTATGTCCGACAAAGTTTTTGAGAAAGTTGCAGCTAATGGACTGATTAGCCGGAGACACCTTCTTGGTCTCGGGGTTTCTGGCACCGGTCTGGCTTTGTCTGGCGCAGCTCTTGGCGCAGACTCCGGGATAAACTTTCAAATCCCTTCTTGGTCTCGTCAACCCGGCCCCGGAGCGAGCGCTTATGGCGCCCGCTCCTCATACGCTGAAAACCTTGAGAGACTCTCGGGAGCACCAAACCCCACCTATCCTGGCGGGGGCGCCTCACGCTCACCTTTACAACATTTACAAGGAACAATCACCCCGAATAGCTTGCATTTCGAAAGACACCACGCCGGCATCCCAAATATTGACCCGTCACAACATAATTTGGTTATAAATGGCCTGGTAAGACAACCCCTCGTGTTCCGATACGAAGATCTCTTAAAGTACCAAATGGTAAGCCATATTCATTTCCTCGAATGTTCAGGTAATAGTGGAGCATTGATGCGAGGCGAGGTAGGAGGGTCTGCTCAAAGCTTGCACGGGTTAGTATCCTGCGCCGAATGGACTGGCATACCTCTGTCTACTCTTTTAGATGAAGCTGGCGTGCTTCCTGAAGCAAAATGGGTGGCAGCGGTCGGTGCCGATGCCGCGAGCATGGGAAGGTCTGTACCCATTTCCAAGGCGCTTGATGACGTTATGGTAGCTTTATATCAAAATGGAGAAGCTGTTAGGCCTGAGCAAGGTTACCCTATGCGCTTATTCTGTCCTGGCTGGGAGGGCAATATCAGCGTCAAGTGGCTGACTCAATTGAAGCTCACGGCTGAACCTGCTCAATTTCGGGATGAGACAAGCAAATACACTGATACTCTGCCAGATAGGTCAAGTTACCAATTTACCTTCCCCATGGGCACAAAGTCCCTTATCACATCCCCATCGGGGGAAATGACCTTGGACCAAAGGGGCATTTATCAAGTAACCGGCATCGCATGGAGTGGAGGCGGGAGCATCAGAAGAGTAGAGGTAAGCGCAGATGGAGGTCAAACCTGGGCTGAAGCGGCGATTCAGGGGCACCAGCTTGATAGGGCTCTCACTCGATTTACTATACCTTGGGAATGGAATGGAGGCAGAGCAATATTGCAAAGCCGAGCGACAGATAGCCAAGGTAACGTGCAACCAACCCGTGAGGCTTTAATTGCGCAAAAAGGCACGCTAAGTTTTTATCATACGCCGTGTATACAAAGTTGGGGCGTAAACACACAAGGTGAGGTAACAAACGTTTATGTATAAAACATTCTTGTTATCGGCGGTTCTTTTTTCTATCAGCACCTATACAGCAGTTGTAAATTCCCAAGAAGGCGTGAGGTTAGGTATTCCAGTAAGCGAAGAAGATCTCAGTCAGTTTGATTTGATCGCAGGACCAGATGGGAGTGGATTTCCCTCTGGCAGCGGCACAGCTAGACAAGGAAAGGAGGTGTTCGACGTTAATTGCGCAGTCTGCCATGGAGCCAATGGTGAAGGAACCTCAGGTAATACCATAATCGTAGGCGGCGATATGCAATCGGAGGGGCCCCCGTTAAGAACAGTAGGAAGCTATTGGCCTCATGCTAGTACTTTATTTGATTTTATTCGACGAGCAATGCCCGCAATTGCCCCTAAATCCCTCACTAATGAGCAAGTGTATCAAGTTACAGCTTACGTCCTATATATGAATAATATTATCACTGAGGACATGGAACTTAATGCTGCCAACTTAGCTGGCATAGAAATGCCAAATGCTGATGGCTTTATCGATAGAAGCGATATCCAATAATATATAACTACTAAATCCTAAGTTACGGCGCATGTTTTATGCGTTGATATCTGTTAGCCGGGATTCTGCAATAAATTGAAACCTAGTCTTGCACCACTCCTAATAATCCATATTATTCGCCTCGAGATTTAGGAGAGAGAATTGAATGAATTCAGTGAAGTTTTTGTCTTACTCACTTTTCACAGTATTAACAATGTCAATCGCCACGCTAAATTATGCCGCTGAAAGCGAGTTAATGATACCGCGTATCGATGGTGAACCTGCACTTTCCGATTTTGAAGGGATGCAACCCATCACACCACTAGCGAGATCAATGGCTAAGGTTGAAGACTTTATCCAGCGGGAACCATATGACGGTGAGATGCCTACTCAATCTACCGAAGCCTACATTGGCTACAACCAAGAGAACATTCACGTAATTTTTCTTTCCTTTGATACTAATCCAGAACTAATTAGATCTAATCTAGCTCCGCGGGAAAGCATCTTTGAGGATGATAGGATTTCCGTAATGTTCGATACCTTTAATGATCAAAGATCGTCGTTCGCCTTTGCCTCTAATCCTAACGGAATTCAAT
>TARA_B110000438_G_scaffold87537_1_pt1 | contig 19055 bp, 16 predicted proteins | sample TARA_B110000438 | Tara Oceans TARA_B110000438 (sample SAMEA4398413) | marine metagenome | biome: Polar Biome; feature: [MES] marine water layer (ENVO:01000295) within the mesopelagic zone...; material: water (ENVO:00002006), including particulate matter (ENVO:01000060) such as...... | reverse complement strand
CCTGTGTATGGTATGCCGTCTTTGTACTTATCGGCTGTTGCAGCGAGCGGAGCTGCGCCGGTTCCATTTACGATCTCTACAGTGGCGTTCGCGGCCATGTGCACCATCACAAAGCCGTCCCCGCCAATCGACGACCCCTGTGGCTCCGCTGCTCCAAGTGCGAACGCAACTGCTATAGCGGCATCGACCGCGTTTCCTCCCCGCTGGAGTATTCGCATCCCTGCCTGAGTCGCCATCGTGTGATTCGCAACGACAGCGCCCTTACTACCGATCTTTGGCGGTCGATACGCCTCACCATTTAGCCCGTGCGGAGATTGCTTGCTGTCCATGTGGGCGAACTTTCCTTAAAAACCGAGTAGAGACTATTTAAGAACTAGGCCACGTGAAGCCAGCAGCAGCATGGGCTGACCTGAGGCGCACCATCTCGGCGGCAAGTTCATCCTTCGCAATTTGCTGCACATTGCAATTGGAGGCGATATGGCAGTCTCTGTTGTACCTGCCTTGTATATCGTAAAACGAGTTGCACCCGTCAATCATTGCCGTTCTGTACGTCGCATCCACAATCGCTCCGAGTCGTTCATCAGAGCAACCACCGTATCGGTAGTTGCCGATCTCCCAATCAGGAGGAATGGTCGCAGCAATCATTATTTCGCCGTTTGAAACTAACCACGGAGCGATATCTTCGTCTTCCAGATTGTCAGGAGTCCGCTCCATATTCTCCGTCAAATCATGCTCGCCGAATACTTCGCTAATACCGTCTGAAGCGGTATTAATTGTCCCCACTAAAAACGGAACAGTAATCACGACTATCACCAACAATAAGATAAGCAGAGTCCGTTTGGACGGACTCATAATTGCCCGTTTTAGTCGTTCTTTACCGGAATTATCTTGCTCATACTGAAGACCCATTTCGTGATCGCCCTTTTCAGCCATACGGCCATTAATTATTCACCGAACAATGCCAGCACATCATCTATGTAATTTTGAAGTCAGTCTATCCGAGGAACCATGCGGTTAAGGGCTTCCTTCTTCGATTAAATCGTAAGGAAGCACAAATCCGGCGTCAGAGAAAGCTTCCCAAACCTGATCGATAGTTGCAAGAATTTCCTCTTTGGCAACTTCAGGAATATTGCAATCGGTTGCCCTAAAACACTTGCCCGAATACGCCTGCTGAATACGATCTAGCTCAACACATGCCGTACCGATCGAATCGGAGTACTTACCCGGTGGAAGTTGTGACAGGTTATCGCCATTGCATGGCCCTGTCCTAAACGACACTACCTTCCAATCGAGTGGACCTTCAGCATTGATCATCGTGTTTGCCTGATTCGCCAACCAAGGTGAAATCTGGCTTGGAATAACCGCTGAGATCGAGACCATACTCGCTTTGTTGATCTCTTTGGTCTTCGCTATATCTGCAAGGCTTTTCTGTGTGGTGGAAACCCAACTTGGGGTGAACGGACCAACAAGCACGACGCAAACAACAATGACGATCAACAAGATCGTCAGTACGGAAGGATTACGTAGTTCACGTCGTAAGCGAGCTCTTTTTGAAGTGTCATTGTCGAACGAAATATCCATATTGCAGTGCTATCAGTACTCAAATCTCGAGTTAAAAGACCAGACCCTGTGACTAACTAATCAATTCGCATAGGTCGGTTACATTTGCAGTTCATGCTAACCCCAAATAACTAGGATTTACTTGAAACGCACGATCGAAAACACCGATCGCATCGGTGGATTACGCAATTGATTCGTCAACCGCACTTTGAAACTAATGTCGTCTTCAACAAAAACGATCCCAGTAGCGCCGGGATAACGATCACGGAACTTCTGATCTGTATTTAAATATCCGGTTATCTCGCGCCGATGGTCTCGGTCGTTATATGCGGAAGAAGAAACGATTAGTAAGGATCGACCCTGAAATCTGAAATAACTTCTTCGTTGAGTTCAAAACCAAGGCCCGGACGATCAGGAACCTCCATACTTCCATCCGGTGCAATCTCGAAGTTAGGCAGCAGCAAGTTCTCGACCAATGGCGACGCCGGGAAAGCTATAGGGAATTCGAAGTAAGGCATGTTAGGGGTGATCGCAGCAAGATGAAGTTCGGCAGCGACTCCTACCACGTGATACCACGTGTGAGGGATGCACAATGCCCCAAAACCGTATGCATCTTCAGCTACGTTCAAGATTTCGTGCATTCCTCCGGCACGAACTGCGCTTGGCTGAACGACATCCAATCGTCCACGGCGTAATAAATCGGCGAATTCGTGGCGCGTACTGAAACCCCAATCACCAACCGCAATTCTTACGTTGGTCGATTCAGCCAAACGACGGTAACCCTCGATGTTGTCAGCAGGCAACGGAGCTTCGATGAAGAACGGATTGAACTGCTCAATCGCATTGATAGTTCGAAGTGCCTGACCAACGTCTCTCCAACGATTTTGTACATCGATCATCAAGTCTCGTTTGGGCCCGATTATAGAGCGCACCTTTTCAATGACCGCAACATCAGTTTCGACGTCTACGTTCCCGAACTGTCCCGGCCATTCTTCAATTTTCACAGCTTTCATACCACGAGAAACAGCTATTCCGACTCGTTCTTCAAGTTCATCAAGATTCGCACCAGGCGGATAGACCGTTGAATAAGGAGTGACTCGTTTTAGAGGCTCAGTATCACTTGCTGTGGTAGTAAACGACCGCCAAATGAGCTTGTGAACTGGCTTCCCAGCCGCCTTGCCTGCGATGTCCCATAGAGCTGTTTCGATAGCACCAATAGCGCCAACTACAACTCCACGTCGTCCAAATACGCCGGTCGAGTCGTACATTTTTTGCCATAAGCGCTGAACCTCTGTCGGGTCTTCGCCGATCAGCAGTACTTCTAGCCCTAGTGTCGATCGAATAATCGCATCGATCACTAAACTAGGAGCCTCACATTGTCCGATACCGCTTATGCCTTCATCGGTGTTAACCCGAACTACCGTGAGGTCGTAACCGCCCATGCTTGCAGGTTCGCCGCCCGATTCCGAAAACGACGGATTCCAAGGCGCTACCGTTCCGTTTGCGTCGTCTCGCAGTGCGATCGTCTCAACTTTGGTGATTTTCATGATTACGCCTTAATACCACGGGTGTGCGAATCGGCATCGGCTGGAAGATCAACCTTTAATACTTTCTCAGGAAAGAAGCTTTGAAGCCGTTCATATTCTTCTTTCAAATCAGGATTAGGCTCCCAATTCTCGCCGTACCGAACACCGAGAACGCCTGCCTGCAACATTTCTTTAGTGCAGCTGAAGCAAGGTTGCCAAGTGGTATAAAGAATCGAACCTTCGACAGCAATACCGAACCTTGCTGCCGAGAGCAATGCGTTCTGTTCGGCATGAACGCAAATACACATGTCGTATCCAGTTCCAGCGGGATACAGATCACGATTCGAGCATCGAACGCAGCCATTCTCATCGCAATTTGGAGTCTTATGAGGCGTGCCGTTATAACCGGTCGAAACGATATGACCATCGCGAGCCAGAACCGCACCTATTTGGCTTCCGAGGCAGTTCGCACGGGCACGAACTCCGACGGCAATTGACATCATGTAGTCGTCCATATTAGGTCGGATTAAATTCGACTCAGCCAATGATGCAGTTGTCCTTAATGAAAATTGTGTCCCGAAATATACGCCATAGCGCGTCTACGCAAAGAAGGTCGGCTCACACATCTGCTGCTATCCTAGCTTGTGATCAAGATTCATGCCCAGACTTCCAATACTATTTTGAATCCTGATAGGTGACGAATCAATCATTATTGCCTGCTCTAAGACGAATATTAGATGACATCAACCCTGCCTAAATCCAACTACGAAGAATCACTGCCCGACGCACGCGGGCGATTCGGACCTTACGGCGGCAAGTTCGTGCCTGAAACGCTGATGGCGGCACTGACGGAACTCGAAAATGCCTTCGACGAAGCAAGGCAGGATGATTCGTTCTGGGCTGAGTTTGAAGACCTTCTAACCAACTATGTTGGTCGCCCTTCTGCGATGTACAACGCCAAGAACCTCACAGAGAAACTCGGTGGAACGCAGATATACATCAAGCGTGAAGATCTGAACCACACTGGTGCTCACAAGATCAACAACGCAATTGGACAGGCTTTGCTGGCAAAACGACTCGGTAAAAAGCGAATCATCGCCGAAACTGGTGCTGGCATGCACGGTGTTGCAACCGCAACGGTATGTGCGCAGATGGGTCTTGAGTGCATCGTCTACATGGGCGACACCGATATCGAACGCCAATCTCCAAACGTTTACCGGATGCGAGAACTCGGCGCCAAAGTCGAGCCTGTAACTTCGGGAAGTCGCACGCTAAAAGACGCCACCAATGAGGCGATTCGCGACTGGGTTTCAAACGTCGAAAACACTCACTACATCATCGGTAGCGTCGTCGGTCCTCACCCGTATCCGAAGATCGTTCGCGATTTCCAAGCAGTCATCGGTGCCGAAGCCCGACAGCAGATGCTCGACATGGCAGGCCGACTTCCTGACTATGTCATCGCATGTGTCGGTGGCGGATCGAACGCTATGGGCATTTTCTCAGGCTTCCAGAAAGATAAGAGCGTCGGCCTAATTGGTGTAGAAGCATCTGGTGAGGGACTCGACAAGCGCCACGCAGCGACTATGACAAAAGGCCGACCCGGCGTACTTCACGGCTCAATGAGCTACTTGCTTCATGACGAACACGGTCAGGTGACAGAAGCGCACAGCATTTCGGCCGGACTCGACTACCCAGGCGTTGGTCCAGAGCACAGCTACTTGAAAGACACCGAACGTGCGACATACGTTTCAGCAACCGACGATGATGCACTGGCAGGCTTCAGGTTCCTTAGCCGAAACGAAGGAATCATCCCAGCGCTTGAGCCTTCTCACGCCATCGGATACATGATGAAGTGGGTTCCAACACTACCAAAGGGACAAATTGTCCTACTGCTGCTCAGCGGACGAGGCGACAAAGACCTCGACACCGTCGCAAAAGCATCAGGCGTGGATCTCAACTAGGCATTTCAGCTTTGACAAAGACTCCCTATTCGAGTTCCATGCGAACGACATCCATCTAAGACTAGATCACGACTACAGACAGATCGATTGAAAATGCCTAGCGTGTCACAACACATGGAATTTTAGGTTTTCGGCCATATTCAATCGACATTGAAGAGTGAACGGCGATAACATCTGCCCAAAGTGTCCACATGAGCAGCGAGCTTGGACATGGAACACAACAGACAGGAAATCGTATGTCTATGGCAGGCCCTCTAGAGGGAATAAGGGTTCTCGAGTTCGGCAGTTTTGTTGCCGGGCCGTGGGGTGGACAACTACTTTCCGACATGGGTGCCGATGTGATAAAAATCGAGCCTCCAAAAGGTGATCCTTGGCGACATGCCAGCTCGTTCGCCAAGAATGAAAGCCGTGTGTTCGTTCCGTTAAACCGAGGCGTACGAAGCATTTGTCTTGATCTCAAACTAAAATCAGCTCAAATCGCACTTCGGAAACTAATCGAATCGTCAGACGGCATCATTTCCAACAATCGACTCGATACCGCCGTGAAACTGGGCATAGACTACGCATCGGTTTCTAAGATCAATCCTCGACTCGTCTACGTAGATATCACCGCATACGGCTCGAAAGGTCACATGGCAGATATGCCAGGATTTGATCTGATCGTTCAGGGCTACACGGGAGCGGTTGCGAGCGAAGGCAAGATTACAAAAAACGGACAACCAGAAGTTGTTTGGTCTTCCTCCTACATCGATTTCTCAACCGGCTACGCAGCGGCGAATGGAATTCTCGCTGGCATCATCGGACGAGGAAAAACCGGTAAAGGCCAGCTTGTATCCACAAGTCTTTTGGCGAACGCTATTGCCATGCAGAGCCTACGCATTGCCGATGTCGAAGGCATTCCTGCCCCGGCAAAGACCTGGTTTCTACAAACTCGGCCAGGGCTAATTGAACAAGGAGCCAGCTACGAGGAGATTCAAGATAGCTATCAGATGGCTGTCAGACCGCTAATCTACCGATGCTACTACCGAGCGTACAAAACGCTCGATGGAGGGCTTGCTCTTGGTACGCTAGCCGTTCACGCCCGTGCTAGATTGCTCGATATATTCGGTTTCAAAGACCCGCGTGTGACCGACCCAAGTTACGACGACACAACGGCAGAGGCGATCCGTATAGGGCATGAACTAGTTGCTAAATTCGAAGATATATTCGCTAGCAAATCTACTGATCAATGGTTCAAAGAGCTTCGTTCGCACGACATCCCGTGTGAGCCGATTCGGTTCATCGAGGAGATGGTCGATGATGAACAAGTTCTTGCGAACGATTACGTAATTGAGGTCGATCACCACACTGGACACAAAATCCGAACGTCGGGTCCAATTCTGACGTTTGACGACGGTATGCCAGAACTAAAGTCTTCTCCGGCGCTCGGCGAGCACATGGGTGAAATTCTGAGGGACCTTGGGCTAAGTTCAGACGAGATCGCCGAACTAGACGCCTAAGAACCACGTCTAACGTGGCTGACCTGATCGAACGGGAGCAGAAATGGCTTGCCATTGACGCCCGCGTCGTAGATCGGACGTGATGGTCGTTTTTGATTCATCGAAGCAGTTGGTCCGGTTGGTCTGAATTCGTCCAAAATACCAACAGTAACGCTTTCGAGTCGAATACCGTCTTCTCGCTGTTTAGCCAGATTATCCAGTGCAGCATCTGACAATCCCGAATTAGGCCGATGATCTTCAGGAAATTTCCTAAGACAATCTCGTTCGCCCACCAAAGCAGGGCGAGGGGTCGCTGCACTGCACGAGTGCGCCCATGGACACATATAGGCAATGCACATCGTCGTTGCGCCAACCGCAGGTGCGCCAGCGGTGGACAAACCTATGCGTGCCAAAGCCTCGCGTTGAACCCGACGAAGTTTTCGCCTTCTTCGATATATCCAGCTTTTTGGAAGTCCGGGCATCTACAAATTCTAGCTTGGTCAACGTTACTGACGGGTCGTAGTTATCAGATCGTGTCACAACCCAGAGCCGAACGCGTAACGTCGTGTCATGGTCGGATCTAAGCACTCAAATAATTTACACAGTCACGTGTATATAAATCTTCAATACCACCTGAGGTTTACCTGTCATTACGAGAAGGTAAGACGTGGGAATCATAATACTCAGCAACGCTATGTGCGATTCGGCCAACTACCAGCGTATCCATCACCGGCCATCCGAAGTTCTTTCCACTTCGATAATGGCAACGGGCGAGATGTCGATGTCGGATGTGGTTAGCCAGACGCATCCCATATAGTCTTATCGAATCTAACTTCCGTGGCGAATACGCCCTTAACGACAACACCCCACTCAGGAACACCCATTGCCAAAGCCCGAGCCGATCAACGTCCCACGCGCCTCGATCGAGAAAATATACAAATTCGCCCGTAAGTCATACCCCAACGAATGCTGTGGCTGGCTGACAGGTAACAAGGATTCAAATGAGGCCTCCGGAGTCCGGTCTGCCATCAACGCCTACGAGCCAGAAACTCACCCCACCGCGAAAGACCGATCAGCTCAAACAGCATTCGTTATTGCGGATAGCGATCTGCTAGCGTTGAGCAGGACGCTTGACGATGATGTTCGACCCCGAATCATCTACCATTCGCACCCGAACGGGCGCGCCTACTTCTCGGAAACGGATAAGGCGAATGCGTCTGACCCTTGGGGCGATGGTCCTGCGTATCCAGTTCATCAGATCGTTGTCGGCATCGATGGAGATCGCGTCCAAGAGGCTCGACAGTTTGCGTGGGATGACGAAGCGGAAGACTTCGTCGAAATCGCCGAATACGAAGGTCTCGATATTTAACTAGCGCTCGGTAATCACGCCACCATTGACGTTGATCGACTGGCCAGTGATATACGACGCCCGCTGACTACACAAGAATCCGATTAGCTCGCCAACTTCTTCGTCGGTACCTGCGCGCTTCAAAGGAATCTCGGCAAGCCGAGTATCCCAGCGATCGGTACGCCCCATTGGATCAAGCCTTGCAGTTTCGATAAGACCGGGACAAACGCTATTAACGGTGATATCGTGCACGCCGATTTCCTTAGCCAACGCCTGCGTAAAACCATCGACAGCAAAGTTGGCGGCGTTGTAAGCACTCGTATTGGGTCGACCACTCTTGCCCATTGTCGACGACAAATTCACGATGCGCCCTCCTTCGCCCTGCTTGACCATTTGCGTAGCCGCAGCTTTGCAGGCGTAGAACGTTCCCATCAGCTTTACATCGACTATCGATTTGAATATGTGGGCCTGCATATCCATCACCGAAACACGATCGTTCCCGTACGGGGCAGCGGCATTATTCACTATGATGTCGAGTCGACCAAATTCAACAAGAGTGGCATCGATCATTTTCTGAACATCGTCTTGATCTGCGACGTTCGAGACGAGTGGAAGCGCACTCACGCCAAACGATTCAATTTGTTCAGCAGTTGAATGAATATCTCTCCAGCCAGCGTCTTTTTCATCTTGAGGAAAAGAATCAGGATCACGACCTGTTCCAGTAACCACGACATGCGCACCCATTCGAGCGATAACTGTGGCAGTTCCTCGGCCTATCCCGCGCATACGCCCAGCGCCAGTGACGATCGCAACTTTTCCTTTTAGCTCAGAACCGGTCTGATCAGTCATTCAAATGTCCTTAGCACTTCGATTTCGATAATGAATAATTCAGCACATTTTGCATGACTGAATGCACAAATGTGTGATCGACGAACAAATTACCGATCGAGAACTGAGACTAGCGTTAAGGTCGCTCGATCAAAGTTGCCTCTAGCGAAATCAAGAATTGGGCGTCTCGTACGACCGTAATTTTTATACTGCTGCCAGTCGGGTGCTCACGTAGGAACTCGGTCAGATCCTGCCCGCGCGTAATCTCGGTAGTATCGAGTTGCACGATGATGTCGTCTAGTTCAATTCCCGCCTTATCGGCTGGAGATCCCGGCTCGATCACTGTCACACCGAAGCCTTCACCAACCGGCAGCCTCAACGCACGAGCAAGGGCCCTAGTTACATCCACACCACCAACTCCCAGAAAACCAGGAGGGGGAACTGGTCCCTGAGCGATCAGGCTGTAGGCAGCGGTTTTTGCGGAGTTGATATTAATCGCAAATCCAATACGGTCGCCAATATTGATCTTCGCAGTATTGATACCAACGACTTCACCAAACATATTTACGAGCGGACCACCCGAGTTGCCCTCATTGATCGCCGCATCGGTTTGAACTAGACCTGTGAGGTCACCAACAGCATCACCAACAATAGTTCGATCGAGAGCGCTCACAACACCCTTGCTGACCGTAGGGCCACCACGTAGACCCAAAGCATGCCCGATGGCAACTACATCTTCACCGATTCTAAGTGCATCCGAATCGCCAAATATAGCGGGCGAAAGCCCGGTCTCTCCAGTGACCTTGATGATTGCTAGATCAAGCTGTGGATCACGCCTGAATAGCTCTCCCTCAGCAATCGTTCCGTTTTCAAATCCGACCGTTATCGCGATAGCGCCTTCAACTACATGCCAGTTCGTGAGAATTAGGCCATCGTCATCGAGAATCACGCCAGTCCCGACACCTTGCCCACGATCCAAACTGACAGCGATTTGAACTACAGACGGCGTCAGAATTTCGACTAACTCAGGAGTCGATAACGGCTGCTGATGGGGAGCTCTCGAAACCGGGGTTGGCGTGATTACTGGAGTCGCTTCAGTAACGGATTCTGTGCTTTCAGCAGTTACTGTAGCCTCCGACTGACCAGAAGGATTATCGCTAACACCTGAACTTGAACAGGCAGAAACAACAATAGCGACTGCGATCATCAGCAACAGAAAATTTAATAGGTTTGGTAGACGCATAAAAGTCAAGGTGATGGTATTGTCCGGGTCGAGTAGACCATATTCCAGTTTGCCAGCGTATCAAGCGATAACGCCAATCGTCAGTGAAAAATCGGTTCACATACATCAGTGAAACAAGTTACTTCTCTTTATGATTTGCCTAAAACGCCGCTATTACATCGTCGAACCGGAATAATTCGAGAACAAATCTGAGCCTGCTAAGACTAATAAGAACACGTGCCAATTCCGATTCATGGATGATCGTCGGGCTAATGCTCGGAGCACTATTTGCTTCAGCAATAGCATCGGGCATACCTCAGTACGGTCGGTCGCTAGAAATTATATCGATGCGGGCTGCGGTCGAAGATATTGGTCATATAAACACAAATGTCCACATCAACAGTTCGTGGATTCCACTTGCCGCACTAGATCACCAACTTGCCGACGCTGCAGTATTTTCAGCGGTCGACGAGCACCTAGGCAACCTAGTTCTATCATCGACACGGCTTACAAAAACCCGTGGTCATTGGTGGGGCTGGCTTGGTCAACCGATGAGGAAAGACGACCTCGCCTCGCAGAGTGCATTTCAGTTCATAGAACATCTCGACAAACATGTGACCTACCTCGAAGGAGTAGCACCGACTGATGCCGTATCGATTATCGATGGCGAACCGACTATCGAAGTCGCCGTATTCGCTGATCGAGCGAGGCTGCTCCAGCTATCGATAGGCGACGTAATCAACTCGCAGCCTATCGATACTGGTGCAGGTCTCGTAAGGGCAGTTATAACCGGAACGTTCGAGCAGGCTAATTCCGAAGAAGTATTCTGGATCGAATTAGGCGAAGCATACCTGGCTCCCGCCATCGAAGGGCGTGAGCAGCCGCTCATCATGCTTACCACGAGCAACTCAATGTTCACGATCGTGGCAAAAGCGAATGCGGGTTTACCAGCAAACTACGACTGGTTCCTTTATACCGACCAAGCGTTGCTCGCCGATAAGTCGGTTGATGACCTGCAATCCCGTTTCGACAATCTCCAACTTCAGCTCGATGACTCGATTGTGCGACCATTCATCATCACCAAGCTGATTCCTCGACTCGACACGATGAAGCGACGAGCGCTTTTTGGCAGCATACCGCTACTTTTAATGGCGCTATTACTACTGGCATGTGTCGCCTTTTACCTAACAATGGCGTCGGGACTACTAGAACGTCGTCGAGTTTCTGACTACATGATGCTCAGAAGCCGTGGAGTCAATTTGAAGCAGCAGTTAGGGATTCATCTTCTCGAAGCAGCAATCGCCTCGGTCCCTGCCGCACTGATCGCTCCGTTGATCTCGTTGCTATTCATCCGAATAATTGGCTATCTTCCGACTTACAGTGCAGTTACCGCAGGAAGCGGTATGCCTGTTGAATTATCGGCGTCGGCATGGCTGTGGTCGTTCGGAGCAGCGATTGGCACAGTAGTGGCAGTCACTACGGCGTCATCGTTTTGGGATAATTCGACGATGGCGGCGAGTCGATCAAGTGACGCCCGCCCTATCGCCGCTCCGTGGTTTCAGCGCTTCTATATTGATGCATTATTGGTCGCACTCAGCAGCATAGTCTGGTGGGAAGTAAGCAGTCGTTCCAGCGTCGTAACTTCGCAAAGCGAAGGCGAATTGGATCTCGATCTAAGCCTGCTAGCTGCTCCAGTTTTAATAGTGGTTGCAACTTCTCTCGTAGCGCTAAGATTATTCCCAATCGTCACAAACATATTTGCAGGCATTGGACTGAGATCCAGCTCGACAGCTATTGGACTCGGACTCGCCAACGTCGCGAGACGACCGTTCTTTCATGGCTGGCCAATGCTGGCATTAGCGCTCTCTATTAGCACGGCAATAATCGCCGGATCAGTAGTTTCCACTCTTGAACGCTCTACCAACGAGCAAGTTTTATACGATACCGGTGCCGACATCCATGTCACAACCTCTGGGTCAACAGGGCAGGTGGGTCGGGATCAGTTAATAGAAGTGAGCGAACTCGGTTACATCGATGTTGCAACGCCCGCACTTAGGACCAAATCGACAGTGGGCACGACTTCTGTCGGTTCATTATTTACTCTTCTCGCTATCAATCCGATCGACTTCCAGCAAGTCGCCTGGTTCCGAGATGATTTCTCTGATTCTGAAACAGGGATTCATCAACTGGTCGATCAATTGGCTGTTCGAGGAGTACCTGATCCTATTTTCCTTCCGCCCGATACGTCAGAGATTTCCATCTGGGCGAAGAGCGAACCAGTGACCCCAAATCACGAACTTTGGATAATTCTACGAGACGGAATTCGTGACACACACACCATCAACATGGGCACATTTGAGGAGGGGTGGTTTAAGACATCTGCTCGAATATCGAACTTACCGCAGCCTGTTGAAATAACGTCGATCCAAACCTTCCTCAAGGTAGGCACCGACAGCGCACCACCTACGAACGTACTAATCGACGATCTATCTGCGAGCACATCATCGGGTCAGCAACATCTCGTCATCGATTTCGATATCCCTGAACTTTGGACTGGCCTCCCCACCACCGAAGGTGAAGATGCAGGATTCACTATCGCTCCTGAACCAGAAGGTATTTCAGGAGAAATCCAAGGTGATGCAGGCACTGGGATAGGAAATATTTCACTTGGAAGAGGATCGAACCATGGCATTAGAGGTATATACCGTAGAGATGTCGAGCGACCAATTCCGATAATCGCAAGTAAAACATTCTTAGATCAAACCGGTGTCGGAATAAGACGACCTTTCATGATCGATATCCAAGGCGGGTTAGTACCTGTCGAGGTCATCGAAACGATCAAATACTTCCCGACTCTTGATCCCGAGCGGGCGCCGTTTGCGGTTGTAGATGTCGATGCCGTAATCGACTTCATTGAGCTTCGTGGTGGTCGAAACGTGACACCGAACGAGTTGTTCATAAGTTTGGATGAATCTGATCTTTCAACCGACGAAATCTCTGAAGAAGTACGTGACGTATTTCGGCTTGCCAAAATCGACTCTCGAGCAGAGCAAATCGACAGTACTTTCGTCGACCCAATCGCAGTTACTGGTTGGCGAGTAATGAGCATCGTTGTCACGATCGTCTCGGGGCTCATCGTAATCATGGCGTACGCGGTATTCCTCGCAGCGTATTCCCTCAGAACAAAGGGTGATTCAGCTTTGATTCTCGCCTTAGGAGCAAGTACCCGTGATTTCTGGCTAAGCACAATTTTCGAACTACTTCCGGCAATTATCACTGGGATTATGGTCGGAATCGGCACTGGTTTCGCCGTCAGTTCGCTGATGGTCGGAGCAATGGCTCACACCGGAAATGGATATCAACTTATTCCGCCGTTTATATTGCAGATAAATTGGCTTCTTCCAGTGGTTACAATTGGAGTGATATTTGTAATTGTCCTAGCCGGAGTGATCAACTCAGTTCGGTCGTTTCGTAAGATAGAAATTGCGCATATGGCTCGAGAAGGATTCTCGGCAACGTCAACATGATTGGCAACTCTTTTCAACTCATAATCAAGCGAACGCTTGCCCACTGGCGGCTGCTATCTGCAGTCGTTATTGGCGTCGTGCTCGCGTCCACAATCATGGCGAGTTCGGTAATTTTCTTCGATGCCTTGCGTGATGTTGCACTGCAACGCTCACTTTCAACTCATGAACAATCCGATATCGACCTTCTAGTTGAAGCTGGTCAGGTTCCGACCAATAGAGAAACTCATTCAACAATCGTCGATGCTATGAACGGAACAATCGTCAAACGATTCGAGCCTTTTCTAGATGAACACGAATTTGCACTAAAAACATGGACGTTCTTCGTCGATTTACCACCGGCTATGGTTCGGCCCGCTGATTGCCCATGTAGATCAAACCTAGGTTCTAACAATAGCGATGAACTAATCGAGTGTGACTGCCGCCGCGCCGTGATGATGACAATTCCCGAGGCAGATGAGCGTCTCAACATTGTTGAAGGACGAATGTCTCTCCCGGCTACCGAAGTGGCTGATGATGATTCGTTCCAAGTCGAAGGTGTACTCAACGTCAAATCGGCCCAGACGATGGACATCAAAGTTGGTGATGTCTATCCGGTGCAACCTCATTGGGAGGACGTTCATGATCAGGTAAACATTCTCGTAACGGGGCTATATGAACGAAACAATCCTGAATTGGATCATTGGAGAATTCAGAACGAAGCATTTGGGTCTCGAACTAACACCTTGCAATTCGCACGTTTCATTGTTCCCGAAGCGACTATCCTCGATGGTCTCGGCCCTTACTTCCCCAATATGGGTACCGACTACGCGTGGTGGCTCGACGTAGATCCTGAGCGAATCGTTGCTTCAGAAACTGAATCAATACGGATTACTATCGACGCTACTGAACGCGAACTCAAGGCAATTGTCGACGGCTTCCTCTTACGATCAGACTTACCCCAAGTACTGCGTGCATTTGAGACCGATCTGTTCTTCAACAGGTTGCCAATGTTTATCGTCCTAATACTCATAGTCCTTGTCGTGCTCTACTACGTCGTTACCCTCGCATCACTATTGGTAGATGCTCAACGAAGCGAAATCGGACTACTGCGCACACGTGGCTCAACTTCACGACAGATTCTCGCTGTGTTCATTATCGAAGCTGGCTTCCTAGCGGTAATCGCAGCGGTTTCAGGACCGTTCCTCGCAGTATTGGGTGTTGGACTTATAGGGACACTTCCGATCTACGGCGATCTGAACAACGGAGATGCTCTTCCTGTTAGATTGACGTTCGCAGCGTTCCAAATGGCATTCTTAGGCGGTCTCTTAGGCTTGATGGCGTTGTTCATACCGGCTCTCAGGGCGACACGACTCGGACTTATGGCGAGCCGTGTCACTCGCGCTCGACCTGCCCGACTTGCCATTGTCCAGCGGTACTACTTAGACCTAGGATTCCTCGGACTGGTGATGTTCCTCTTCTGGCAACTCACAAAGCAGGGATCGTTCGTAGCTGTGAGCATATTTGGTGAAACGACGGTCAACCAACTCATACTCGGAGTTCCAGCGATATTCCTAGTATCAGCAGGTCTCGTTCTTCTGCGAATATTCCCGGTTGGAATGGACTTAACGGGTAGGATACTTTCCCGTCGTCCTATGTCGTCGATCACTCCGCCTGCTTTGATTTTGGGCATCTGGCAGATGGCTCGAAACCCAGCTCATCATTCACGACTTTCGCTGTTGTTGATCCTCACTGCCGCACTCGGTGTGTTCGCCGCCAGTTTTGGAGCTACTTTAAAGCAAAGTGCGATAGACCAGACGTACTATCGAACTGGCGCCGACGTAAAAATCACGTCCTTAAACGTTCGCCCGGGCGGTATTTCACTGTCCATCGTCGAAGAATTGAGCGCAGTCCAAGACGTCGAGTCTGTTTCGCCTATCTATCGAGAAACGGCGAACATCAATGCGGGTGTGACGGTTGAAGGATTCCAACTGATTGGAGTTGATCTAGAAACAATCGAAGATGTCGGTTGGTTTAGAGACGACTTCGGGTTAACACCGTTCGATTCAAAAGTATCAGTACTCGATGTTGGTGGTGACGCGGGAATAGAACTTCCGAGAGAAGGCAGATGGCTCACAGCCAACATCTTGCCGCTTGTAAGGCAGCCATCAACATTCATGGTCGCTCGGCTATCCGATGCGAACGGCCATTTTTTCTCTATTCCGCTTGGATCAATGGTTCCGCTGGCGTCCGATCAGCTTCGATTCAAATGTCCGATTCCTGTCGACGGCGAACCGCCTGAGTGGTGTCGAATTGGATCGAGCATTCAAGCAGCGCCTTTCCGGGGTGTTCCGACCTTGCTCCCAAGGGCGCCCATGCGCTTGCACTCTATTGGTGTGATCAACTACGAGCAAGGCCTAGGCCCAGCAGCTCTTGATATCGACGATATCGCTGTTCTTAACGCGACAGGCACAGAACTAATTATCATAGAAACGTTTGATTCTGTGAATAATTGGCGAACTATGTCGCCAACGCGCGAGGCACTTGGCGACAGCATTGCACCGGCATCAACTCCCGACGGATCTTTGATCGACGGTGTTGCTCGTCTTCGTTGGACATCTGCAGGTCCATATGAGTACAGAGGACTTGCTCACGGATCGGAACTTGAAGTTGTTCCAGCCGTTGCCAGCACGTCATTTATAGAGCAGTTCGGTGGAGAAGATGGCGAAATATTCCAGATTTCACTCGATGGCGTGCCAGTAAACATTTCCATTCGAGATATCGTCGAGTACTTCCCCACTCTCTCACTCGATGAAGAACCCTTCCTTCTCACAGATTACGAAGCGGTTCACGAACGACTAAATATCACGCGAGCGATCGGAAATATTCAACCGACTGAATTATGGATTTCGACATTTCAAGGATCAGAACTGCTGGTAGCCGAAGACGGCATCTTAGAATCGGTAGTGGCTGGCGATAGAGCTGTTCCACTTATAGCGCAGCGACTGTCCGGGCTAAGAATCCGCCCTGGATCGAATATTACCGACCGCAGCGTCGAACTCTCAGGCGTGGCCTTCGACCCCTTAGTATCCGCAGGATGGCGAGCTCTATTGGGAATAGCATTCTTCACAGTTCTGGTTGTGAGTGCTATCGGATTCCTAGTGCATGCCAAAGTTTCGTTCGACGGTCGTCGTGCTGAACTGGCATTGTTGAGAACCATTGGCCTATCGATGAAGCAGATGCTTTTTTTGGTGGTTCTCGAACAAGTCATGGTCATCGGAGTCGCCGTTACATTGGGCATATTCATGGGTGCCCGCATGGGTTCGACTATCATGCCGTACCTCGCCAGTTCAGGCGAAAATGCTGTAGTTGTGCCACCGATGGCAGTTCAAATAGATTGGTTTGGATTTGGAATCACGTTCGGGCTATTAGGCGTAGTATTTCTCGTGGTGATTTGTCTGATACTAATTTCGGTATACCGAATGTCGATACACCGAATAATGAGGATGGGCGAAAGTTGATCAACAACTCTTTTAATAGAGGTGACGCTAAGTGACAATATCGAACTCTACTTACATTGAATGCAGCGGACTGTTCAAAATATACAAAGCCGCCGACTTAGAAGTCGTTGCGCTGCGTGGTCTAGAACTATCCGTAGCACGTGGCGAAATCATAGCCATCGTGGGTGCTTCAGGTAGTGGTAAATCGACATTACTGAACATTCTTGCGGGGTATGATGCTCCGTCAGCAGGAACTATCAGAGTTGGCGATTTTGATTTGCTTCAAATGACCAACAAAGAGGTCGTCCAGTACCGCCGGCACGAGGTCGGTTTTATCTGGCAGGAAACATCTCGAAACCTGTTCCCTTATCTCTCCGCTCTGGAAAATGTAGAGCTACCAATGGTCATCTCCGGAGCACCTGGGGGCGACCGCAGGAAGCGTGCCCAACAGCTATTGGATGTTGTTGGTCTGGGCGATCGAGCTGGTCACAAACCCGGACAGCTTTCGGGTGGTGAGCAACAGCGTGTCGCTATTGCAGTTGGTCTTTCTAATGAGCCTCCTTTATTGCTCGCTGACGAACCAACTGGTGAGCTAGACGACCAAACGGGCACCGAAGTTCTCGAACTGCTTAATAAGGTCAACCAAGAGATCGGAACGACTATAGTTATCGTTACTCATGATCCCGCAATCGCAACAAGTGTGGGGCGAGCCGTAGCGATCAAAGATGGCAAGACGAGCACCGAAACCATTCGAGAAGTTTCGTTAGAACGAAAACTCGGTGGTGATTCATCGGATACTGAAGAATTCTTGCTGATCGACTCCGCAGGGTCGGTCCAGATTCCCCGTGACATGCTTGACGAACTGAATATTGGACGACGAGTTAGAGTTGATATGAAAGATGGAAGGGTGACACTTGAGTCAGGCGAGTGAGCAAATTACAGCCCGAGAATCACGCATAGCAACAACTCCGATAATTCACGCGATCAAGGCATCTCGTGAATACGAACTGGCTGGCGAAACCGTCCACGCCGTTCGAGAAGTTGACCTCGAAGTACGCGGTGGCGAATTCATTACCCTTGTCGGACGTTCAGGTTCGGGTAAGACGACGCTTCTCAACATGTTGGCAGGTCTTGACCACCCAACTTCAGGGCAGGTGATGTTTGAAGGCAATGACATGGCGGATTTCAGCGAGAAGCAATTTATTCAGCTGAGAAGGCATCGCATCGGTGTCGTATTTCAGTCGTTTGCGCTTCTACCTTTGCTCTCGGCCTACGAGAACGTCGAACTTCCTATGCGAATAGCAGGAATCGGCGCATCTGAACGATCAAAGCGAACAAATGAAGTTCTCGACATCGTTGGACTCGGTCGACGCGCAAAGCATCGCCCCTACGAGCTATCTGGTGGTGAGCAACAGAGAATTTCCATCGCTCGAGCAGTCGCCATGAAGCCAAATGTAATACTTGCCGACGAACCAACTGGTGAGCTTGACTCTGTCAACGCTGCCGAAATATTCGGCCTGTTCAGCCAAATGGTTTCTGAAGAAGACATGTCGATAGTTGCCACCACGCATGACCGTACACTTTTGGATATGTCCGACAAGATCTACACGGTTCACAACGGTGAAATTGAGCTAACCGAAGTCGGTAAAGACGTCGACACGCACGCCCAGTTCAAGCGACCGGACGACTCTTCGAAATAGAACTTCCTCTTCTTTTTTATCCTGCTGAGTTCACGGCATGGCTTGTCATTGCGAGGAACAAAAAGTGAGTGACATGGAAATTCATTTACCTAGAGCATCTCTATGCTCTATTTCGCAGAGTTTTAAGTAATCGAACTTAACTCCGCTTCACTTAAAATCGTTCCAAGATAGAACAAGCGCTGCCAGTGCTCACTGATTGCCTGGTCGTCCTGCCGGACTCCTCGCAATGACAAGTCATCTATGCGCGTGAGCGCCGCCATGCCCTGTCACGTGATTCTGTAGCGATGTAGAGGGCGTCCTCAACAGTATCTGCAACCACATTGATATGGCCCATCTTGCGGCCCTTGCGCGCCTCTGACTTGCCGTACAAGTGCAAACTCACACCCGGCAATTCCAATGCTCGCTCCCAATCGGGATTCCCATCAGTAT
>TARA_B110000438_G_scaffold118676_1_pt1 | contig 19059 bp, 17 predicted proteins | sample TARA_B110000438 | Tara Oceans TARA_B110000438 (sample SAMEA4398413) | marine metagenome | biome: Polar Biome; feature: [MES] marine water layer (ENVO:01000295) within the mesopelagic zone...; material: water (ENVO:00002006), including particulate matter (ENVO:01000060) such... | reverse complement strand
GTATGGATTCATTAATCAAATCCATTGCTTCATCGAGTGAATTTACAGCACGATCAAGATAATTACTTTCCAATCTTTTCTTGATTCGTTCGGCACTGCATTCTACAGCTAGCATAGATGCTCCCGCCATTGTAGCTGCTAGCGGTTGTGCGCCACCCATTCCGCCTAATCCAGCAGTCAGTATCCAACGGCCGTTTAAATTACCATCAAAATGCTGTCTTCCCATTTCTACAAATGTTTCATATGTGCCTTGCACAATCCCCTGACTACCAATATATATCCAAGACCCAGCCGTCATCTGACCGTACATCATTAAACCTTTCTTATCTAACACTCTAAAATGCTCCCAATTCGCCCAAGCTGGGACCAAATTTGAATTTGCTATCAACACTCGTGGGGCGTTTGTATGCGTTTTAAAGACCCCAACAGGCTTTCCAGATTGAATTAATAACGTCTCATCGTCTTCCAATGAAGTTAAACTTGATACAATAGAGTCAAAACATTGCCAATTTCGAGCCGCTTTACCGATACCTCCATAAACAATCAATTCATCTGGATTTTCTGCTACCTCTGGATCAAGATTATTCATTAGCATTCTCAGAGGTGCTTCAGTTAACCAACTTTTAGCGGTTAAATTGGATCCTCTTGGTGATCTAATTGTGCGTTTTTCTTTCATATCTTCCTCATCATAATTTATTTAATATTATTGTATTTTTTTCCTTGGAGTGGCTTGTAATGTCCTGCTAATTCATATCGATCGCCAGGATGAAAAAATCTTCCATACGTTACAGGTTTACTCAAAACCCAAGTTCGCCTAGTAATCAAAAGACATGGCTGGCCTAAATCCATCTGCAAAAGATTGCTTACAGAGTTTTTAGGTATTATCGCTTTAACCACCTGTTCAGCCTCTTGAAGTGGTGCAATACCACTCAAATAAGCACTCGGAGTAATTTGTGAAAAATCTTGTTTCATAAATTCTGGTGCAAATAAGATATCAACAAAACGATCTTCAATCTGAATGGGTATATCGTTTTCATAATGCACCAATAAAATATGTGCCACTTCCATGTCTTTGTTAATATTCATCGCTCTTGCGATATCTTTAGGAATAATTTTCTGCACATGATCAATAACTCGTGAAGAATATTTATGACCACGAAGTGTTACTTCATCTGCAATATTTCTTATCTCAAGTAAATGTGAAGTTGCTTTTAAGTCAGAAACGAATGAACCTATCCCAGCTTTACGATCCAAATAACCCTCATCATTTAACTCACGCAATGCACGGTTTGCGGTCATTCTTGAAACTCCCATCAAGACAACAAGCTGATTCTCTGACGGCACTCTTTGCAATGGCTTTAATGCCCCACTTGAAATCTGATTGATAATCAATTCTTTGACTTGCTGATAACGAGGTATTTGATTTTCCATAATCAATCTTTTACTTCTGCAGTGAAAAGTTGATGCATGACTTTTTTGAAATTATCCTTAGTGGAAGGATTAGGCTCAAGCCACTTACCATCAACCATGACTTGATCAATTAAAGCATTATGATTGGAAAAGATAATCGCATCCATTAACGTATTATCTTGATGCCCCACAAGAGAAGAATTATCACTAGATAAGGAAAAAAAATCCGCATAACTGCCTTTCTTCAATGCACCTATTTTCTTATTTCCTGAAGCAAGCGTTCCCCCTTCTAGTGCCATGTTAAATAAACATTGCCCAGAGCCCAGATTTTTTGAGGATGCTATGTTTCGCTCTTTTTTTAATAGTCTCTGTCCGTATTCTAACCAACGTAGCTCTTCAAATGAATTAATCGAAATATTACTATCTGAACCTATAGCTAGTCTTCCACCTTGAAGCAAATAGTCCTGTAATCTGAATATGCCATCGCCTAAATTTGCTTCTGTAGTTGGACATAAGCAGGTAACAGCACCAGATTTAGCCAGTAACTTCAACTCATGATCATTTAAATGAGTAGCATGAACAAGACACCAATTCTCAGTGACATTAAAATTCTCTAATAACCACTCAACAGGTCTCGCGTTATATAATTCATAAAAATCTACAACCTCTTTTTGTTGTTCGGCAATGTGTAAGTGAAACGGAATTTTCTCTTCTTCAGCAAAATCAACAACCCTTTGCATAGATTTATTTGTTACTGCACGTAAACTATGTACCCCAATCGCCAGAGAATGTCGCTCCGTAAGTATTGATTTTGCGTAATAATAGTGCTGAATTAATTCTTCACAGGTAAGATGAAACTGTTCCTGCTGGGATGATAATAGTTCATCTTTAAAGCCACCTCGCTGATACAGGATAGGGGTATATATTAATCTAATACCAGTCAGATTAGCTGCTTTAAGAAGCGCATCAAATAATTTATTACTAGATTCATCCTCACCTTGCTCTCGATGCAAATAATGAAATTCAACAACCGAGGTATACCCATTTGCAAGCATCTCTTGATATGCTTGTGCTGCTATTGCAGAGATAATTGAAGCATCAACATGCTCAACAAGATGGTACATAGCTTCGCGCCATGTCCAGAAATTATCTTTTTTACTGGTAGGTTTAAATTCAGTGCGGCCACTTAAAGCTCTTTGAAAACTATGACTATGAGCATTGCACAAACCCGGTATCAGGATATCAACGGTATTATCCTGAGATTCGGTGGAAATGTCGTATTCTATTTCTTGGATTATCCCATCTGATATATCCAAACGAATATTTTTCTGCCAGCCACCTTCTAAATATATATTTTTTGCGTGAATTGAGTGCATAATTATTCTAAAAATTAGTTGTATATACAGGCTATTACATGCTACTTTTTAAAGCAAGAAATACCATAAAATGGAGTAATATAATGCCAGATTGGGATCTTTTAATTACTGATGTACATATCGCCACTATGGAAGATAATGGCATATCCTATGGCCTAATTAAAAATGGCTCATTAGCTATCTCTAAAGGTTTAATTTCTTGGTTAGGCCCCACAAAAGATATACCCGATAAAACAGTAAAGAAAAAAATATCAATGCCTGGAAAATGGTTAACGCCAGCTTTAATTGATTGTCATACTCATCTGGTATTTGCCGGTAATCGTGCTTGGGAATTTGAAGCAAGAGCCAATGGGAAAAGCTATACGGATATTGCTAATGAAGGTGGAGGAATAGTTTCAACTGTGAAGGCTACTCGTGACTGCGATATTTCCATGTTAACTAATAATTCCAGAGCACGATTATCATCTCTACGTCGAGAGGGCGTTGGAACTATAGAAATTAAATCCGGTTATGGTCTTGATCTAGAAACCGAAATAAAAATGCTAAAAGTCGCATGCAATCTTGAAAATGAGAATATTTCAATTCATAAGACTTTTCTGGGCGCACATAGCATACCGCCTGAATATAAAAACAACAGTGATAGTTATATTCAATATGTTTGTGAAGAAGTTCTACCAGAAATAAATAATCTTGGTCTCATCGATGCAGTTGATGCATATTGTGAAAAAATTGCTTTCAATAATAATCAAATTACAAAGCTATTTACGAAAGCAACATCTCTGGGCTTACCGGTCAAGCTTCATGCAGATCAATTATCTAACTCTAATGGTGCAAAATTAGCTGCAGATTTTCATGCTTTATCAGCAGATCATCTTGAATATACTACAATAGAAGGTGTTCATGCCCTTGCAGAAGCAGATTGTGTGGCTGTGCTGCTTCCTGGGGCATTCATGACTTTGCGTGAAACGCAGTTACCACCAATTCAAGAACTTCGTAATTCTGGTGTTTCTATGGCAGTAGCTACAGATTGTAATCCAGGCACATCTCCACTTTGTTCGATAAGACTAGCAATGACACTGGCATCAAATACTTTCAATCTAACACCTGAAGAATGTTTGGCAGGGGTTACAAGAGAAGCAGCCAAAGCTTTGGGTGCAACAAATACAAAAGGCACTTTGGAGCAAGGCAAACAAGCCGATATTGCTGTTTGGGATATAGATCACCCGAATGAACTATCTTATTGGCTCGGGTTCGATCAATTATCTGCTTTATATATTAAGGGAAAAACATACTAATATCTGCCTTGCGTATATAATTTAGGCGAGAAAATCCTTCGCCTGTTGAGTTAGCAACTTTTTGTTAATTTTGCCGGCATTTAGTCAGCTGTTAATCAACATATATAAGCAAATAACTGAGTTTACTTTTCTGTATCATTAGATCTTCCTCTATTAAATTAAATTATTAAAAGCCTATTACATGAATATTGAATTCCCAGTAAAACGAAAATTCATCATTGTTCTTGGCTGTCTAACCGGTATGGGCGCGCTCACAATCGATATGAGCTTGCCATCAATACCTGATATGGTAATTGATCTTTCCAGTAATTTATCCGCTGGACAGCTTATTATTGGAATTTTCTTGGCCGGTTTTGCCCTTGGTCAGCTGCCAGCAGGTTTGTTATCTGACCGTATCGGTAGAATCCCAATATTATTAAGCGGAACTTTAATTTTCATATTTGCTGGCATTATCACCTCCTTAGCCACATCCATGGAAGTGATGTTAATAGGAAGATTTCTTCAAGGACTAGGGGCTTCAGTTGGCGTGGTGGTATCTCGAGCCATAGTTAGAGACATTGCTAGCGGCAAAAAAGCCGCCAGTATTCTATCTATTATGGTTATGATATTCACCGCAACCCCAATGTTAGCACCAATTATAGGGGCATATTTAGTATCACAATTTGACTGGCGAGCTCCATTTATTGCAATCACGATATTTGGTGCCATTATATTTTTCAGCATCACTAATGGATTGCATGAAACAAAAAAACCAGATAAAAATAAACATATTAAACAGCAATTTTATACCGGCATAAAAGAATTTTTTAGTTATAAAGAGAGCATCATTGGTATGCTATTGATTGTTATTCCGACGATGGGTTACATGTCCATGATTAGCGCTTCTTCTTCATTGATTATAGGGATATATGACTTTCCCGTTAAATGGTTTGGTCCTATTTTTGCACTAGCTGGGTTGGGAGTATTGATTGGTTCGACCATTAATCGACGTTTACTAAAAAAGTTCAATATTTTACAAATAATGGGATTAGGGTCATTCCTTGTGGGACTTGGCGCCATATTACTGATCTATTTTGCATGGCAAAATCAAGCAAATTTCATATGGTTGTGGTGCAGTATTTGTATTTACATGTTTGGCACCAGTTTTCTTATCTCTAATGCAACGGCTATGGCCCTTGACCCTGCTCCAAAAATAGCTGGAATAGCGGCTTCAATAATTGGCACGATACAAAATTTATGCTCTTCATTAGGCTCTATTACTACTGGTATCATTTACAATGATTCGATAAGAAATGCTATCTTAGTCATGGCTATTTTTGGTTTTGTAACTTTAGTAATCTATCTACTGAGCTTTAAGGTAATGAAACGTCACATTGTAAATTTGAACACATCTATAAATAATTATTAAAAACAATTTGATTTTAAATTAATCGATAGAAGTTATAATTTTATCTATTCCTTTACGAGTTTGCTTTGGTGTAATCATAGGATATCCATACCAAATGAGTCCCACGATGAATTCAAAATTACTGTCTATTTGCAGCACATCATAATAACGCTGATCTCTAATTATTGGTCCAGAAGTCCACTTCGAAGCTAATCTTGCTTCCGAAAGATACAGACTGAAATTCTGTATCGCACAACATACACTCGCATAATCTTCTTGTTGAACGAGTTTATCTTCAGATTTCTTACAAGTAACAATCAGCCATCCCGGTCTCTTTGACGCATCCTGAGCTTTGAAATTACCAAGTTTTTCCCCCTTTGTTTCAGTCACAATGATGCGGATTAAATCAATACTTTTCTTGATAGCTACATCATTCAAAAGATAAAAATGCCAAGGTTCGGTTAGATGATGGTTTGGCGCCCACCGAGCGACTTCGATTGCATCCCTAATAATATTTGAATCTACTGATCGTTGTTCAAACATTTTAATCGTTCGTCGACCACGTATCGTTATTGCCAATTGTTGCAATGATTCATAAGACATAAAAAATATAATCCCTTAATTAATAACTTTTTATACTATATAACGACGTCATCCTGATTATTATATTTTCTTCCAAGATAAACGCCAGTAGAAGCCCAGACAGCAGCCAAACAAGCCGCAATTAATGCGATGATATTTAGGCCAAACCCAAAGGATGCAGTTAACAATGTATAAAACCAGGCAGTTACCATATCGCCACCGCGATAGATCACAATATCAATAACTGGTTTTGCCTTATAACGTGCCTCATTACTGACCATAGTAAATAACATTTCTCTGCCTGGTTTGGTTATAGCATAATTTCCAGCTCTCCTTATTATCTGCAAACCTATTAAAACGAATAATATAGGAGAAACAGCCACCGCCATCCAACCAAAAATCATCAGTAAAGGAATCATTGCTAAAGTCAATGGCATCCCAAAGCGAATTGCTATTCGGCTAGTTGCAAAAATTGCTGTTGTGATAGCCAATAAATTTACAACGAGATCAATGGAAGCCCAAATTTGCGTGCGAGTATCTCTATCAAAATCAATTAAAAACTTTCTAAGCTCAAAGTAAATAAATGTATTCATGGCAACATAAAGTAAGATAAAAACCCCAATAGCAACGAGATAGGGATCTTTAATAAAAGTCAAAAATCCGGATAAGATATTTTTTTCCAGCCTTTTATTAGGTGCCTCAATATTTAGATTTTTGTTACCAAGTTCTGCAACTTTTAGCGACTCAAGTTGATTAATTATAGGAATGGGAAGCAGTAATATACCTGCAGCGATCAATAGTAAATTCATCACACCAAGATCACCGGCAAACATAATTGGTATTGCAGGGCCAATAATTGCGCCAATACTCGCACCTGAGGCTATAAAACTAAATAAACGAGGAGCTTGTTCAGTAGAAAATAAATTTGAAATAAAACTCCAGAAGACAGATACATGAAACAAACTAAATACACTAAGCCATACATAAAAACATTTATTTAGAAAATCTGGATCAGGGATTACTGCGGCAAGTAGATAAAATGAAATAAATGAAAGCGAAAAGAAAATATAAACACCTGGAACAACATATTTGAGCTTTACTCTAGAGATAATCGCACTATATAAAGTGACGGCAATAAAACTAAAAAAGAAAGTTGAAGTCCATAACCAACTCAATTCAGGGTCTGACCAATCGCTCGACATTGCGTCTCTTAATGGTCGGAGAATAAAATAAGCAGTCATTAATAAAAAAACAAAACCAAAAGACAATAAAGTAGCACGCAATTCATTCGGCTTAATACGAGCAGCCTTATAAATTATATCCAGCAATTTTTTTTTAATCATTAGAGGCACATATCTGCCTGAATGTCTGAATTGCATGCTCACGAGGAATCTCAATCAATCTTTCGAGAAATTTAATGGAGCTATCATCAGAATTAAGCACTAAATATGGATCATCTGCTTCGCGAAATGACTTGCGCCATTCTGCAATAGCTATCGTCGTCGCAAGACGGACTTTTATCAAATCAAATAAAACATTTATCTCATCTAAAGTAAGCTTTCTTTCGCTATTGTATCCCGTAATAAAATTATTTATTAAATACAATGGATTGCCATCATCGGTATCCAAATAAGCAGCCGCCACAGCAAGATCAATAATTAAAGGAGAATAAACCATATCACCAAAATCTATAATGCCGCAGACTCGCCTCATTCCCTTAATGTCAATCAATACGTTATCTGGATTCATATCATTATGAATAACTTGCCAAGGTAAAGAATCAAATACTGGTAATGCATACCCCTCAAAAGCGGTTAATACTTCATCAACCATCCCTTTGGATGAGCTATCTGAAATATACCCGGTTATCTCACGCAAGAACAATGCTTGCTTTATATCCCATAACAAACTTTGATTGGATCCAGGGTGAGTAAAATCTTTCAACGCTTTTCCAAGACGAGCCAAATATCTGCCCATATCTCTAGCTAGGTAAGCATCTGGTATTGAATTCTCTGAAGTCCATAATGGTTCACCCTCAAGATAAGTGACCACTCTTGCATTGAATTTACAGTCATCTTTTTTGATTTGAATCGAATCAGAATCCAGTATTGAATTCTTTATTTTTGGCGTAATAATAGAATTATCATACTTAAGCATGATGTGTATTAAGCCTTTAATTTGAAAATCAGTGACAACTGGATCTTCTTCACAATTTGCTATTTTTAAAACGTATTTTTTTTCTAGTTTAGTACTAATGAGGAAATTCTGATCTCTCTCGCTCACCAGTTTTTTTACTGTTACGTCTAACCCATAATTTATCTTAACTATATCAATAGCTTCAGCATCTGAAAAATTAGGAGTTTCAGATACAATAATATCAAGCGGATTCTTTTGATTCAAATGCATCGATATTTCATCCTTAAATATAACCTCAATAAGATTCTTCGTTATTTTACTATTGGTTACTTAGATAGATAAACCTTTATCCATTATGATTTATTCTAATTTTTTAATGCCCGGGCGATGAATTGCTAACTCTTTATCATTCAAAACATCTAACTCATGTGGAAAAACAACCCATTTATCAGTTGTATGCAAAAAATAATCAGGGGTATATTTTGTTTTATTTTTTTCTGGTTTATACCAAGGAACGGCTAAACGGATATCATTTGGTAGATTTGCGCCACAATTATCAACTAGGGCTTCAATAATAGCAGCATAGGTTCGCCCGGTATCAAAAATATCATCAATGAAAAGCACTCTATCTTGTTGTGAAATATTTTTAATCAAGTTACTCATGTCATCGATATAAATCTGATTTGATTGCTCGAAATTTTTATATGATGATGTTTTCAATACCGCATGGTTGACTTTAAATTTATAAAAACTTAATAGCTCATGAATAGCTATTCCAATTGGTCCCCCACCTCGCCAGAGAGCTACTAAAAAAGTGGGCTCATATTTACTCTCGATCACTTGCATACCAAGACGATAAGAATCGTCTAATAATTCTTGCGCCGTAAGAATAATTTTTTTCATTGTATATATCGCTATAAATTAATATCTAACTCAAATAATACACCTATAATAGAGACTTAAAATATAAATTAAGACAGTTTATACAATTAAAGAATAGGAAAAATTTTATGCCAAATAAAGTTGAGCTCTTAGGAATAAGTAATGCAATTGTCGATATTCTGGCACAGGTATCCGATGATTTTCTACACGAAATTAACGCTCAGCCAGGCTCAATGATGCTTATCGATGAATCAGCTGCATCCGATTTATACAAAAAAATGTCAGTAAAAAAAGAAATGTCTGGCGGCTCTGTAGCCAATACAGTTGCCTGTTTTGCTAATTTTGGAGGTCAGGCTGGCTATATTGGTCAAGTAAAAAATGACTCATTAGGTAAGATATTTATCGATGATATGCTGTCATTAGGCGTTGATATAAGATTAACTCCTGCAGAGGGTGGATCACCCACCGCTAGGAGTCATGTATTAATCACCAATGATGGTCAAAGAACTATGCAAACCTATTTGGGTGCCTGCACAGAACTTTCTGCTCTTGATGTCAATCAAAACACGATTGGACAGTCAGAAATTATCTTACTTGAAGGCTACCTCTGGGATATTAAGGATGGAAAAGCTATTGCTGAAGAAACAGTAAAATCAAAACATAATTCACAAGCCAAGATCGCATTATCACTTTCTGATGCATTCTGTGTAGAGCGACATCATCAAGCTTTTAAACATATCATTAGCCAAGGAGTCGATATTGTTTTTGGTAATGAAGACGAAGTAATGGCTTTAACTGAAGCAAATTCTGAAGAAGAAATGATCGCAAAAGCTTCTTCTCACACACAAGCATTGTTTGTTATCACCCAAGGAGATAAAGGTTCGTTAATTATTGATGAAAGCAATACTATAAAACAGAAGGCTATTGTTACCAATAATGTAATTGACACTACTGGTGCTGGCGATACTTATACGGCAGGATTCTTGTATGGTTTGACCCAAAGAAAATCACACCAAGAATGCGCTCAATTAGGCTCATGGGCAGCCTCCAAGGTCATTCAGCAAGTAGGCGCAAGAATCGATAAAACCATCACTCAAGAATATAAAATGTAACGATTCTTTAACTAAAATTTCGCAAGCGATCTGTCAATAAAACATAAAATCCGTCTGCATCGACGGTATGCATCCAAGTAACATTAGGCATAGCATTCGTCACACCCCAGAAATCAACGGCAGTATGTCCCATAGTTAATTTTGATCCAGTTTCGATACTTACATGGCATGGCTTTCCTTGAAATAAATCAGGCTTCAAAAGCCAAGCAATAGTGCAAGGATCATGAAGTGGAGCGCCATCAAAACCATATTTTGCAGAGTCGTATCGTGCAAAAAATTGAAGCATTCCAACTGTCGCTTGAGCAACTGGATTATTTATTTTTCTAATCTTAGCAACTCTTTCTTTTGTTGTAAGTACTTGATGAGTCACATCTAAGCTCATCACAATGATCGGCAGTCCAGAATCAAAAACCACATGAGCAGCGTGTGGATCAACCAAAATATTAAATTCAGCAGAAGGTGAAAGATTGCCGCCTTCTTGCATAGCTCCTCCCATCAAAACAATTTGTTTAATATTTTTTGATATCGATGGTTCTTTAATCATAGCCATGGCTATATTAGTCAATGGTCCTGTAGGGACAAGAGTAATTGAATTATCTGATGCGGCTTTCAATGTTTCAACAATGAAATCAATCGCATGAGTCTTTTTAATTGTCCTAATTGGTTCATAAATATCAACTCCATCTAGACCTGACATTCCATGAACATTTTCGGCCGTCACCAAATCCAGTAACATAGGCCTTGAACAACCCGCATAAACCGACAAGTCATGATTGCCCGCTATGTCACAAATAATACGCGCATTCCTTTGTGTAAGCTCCAACGGAACATTACCTGCAACAGTGGTGATGCCAAGAATATCCAATTCATCAGGCGAGGCCATTGCTAAAAAAAGTGCAACCGCATCATCTTGACCTGGGTCGCAATCAATTATTATTTTTTCATGCATATTCCGAATCACTCCTTTACGAAATAAACAATAAACCAGCGAATGCTGCACTCATTAAATTTGCCAAAGATCCTGCCAGTACAGCTTTAATACCAAAACGTGCAATAAATTCTTTTCTATCAGGAAGCAATATACCCATTGATCCCATTAATATTGCAATTGAAGCAAAGTTAGCAAAACCACATAAAGAAAATGTGACAATAACAATTGTTTTCTCACTCATACCAGACAAATATTCAGTCAAGTGACTAAAAGCAACAAATTCATTTAAAACCAATTTTTCACCAAACAACGCACCTGCTGCTTGCGCCTCATCCCATGGAATACTGAGCAGATACATGATTGGCGAAAAAACCCAACCAAGTATTTTCTGCATCGTTAAGCCTTCTATACCAAATAAAGATCCAATATTTACAAATAAACTGTTCATCATGGCTATCAATGCAATGAAAGCAATCAACATAGCGCCAATGCTTACCGCTAATTTAACTCCATCACCGGCACCAACGGCAGCTGCCATAATGACATTTGTATGGGGACTTTTAGTGGCATGTATATTGACTTCTTGATTTACAGAATTCTTACTAGGTTCATCGGGCATTATTATTTTTGCCATCAGTAAACCACCCGGTGCAGACATAAAACATGCCGCTAGAAGATACTCCAATTGTGCTCCCATTTGTGCATAAGCTAAAAGTACTGTCCCAGCCACAGACGCCAAACCCGAAACCATAATTGCAAACATTTGTGCGTCAGTTATTTTATTCAAATAGGGTCTAACCGCTAATGGTGAGCTGTCCATACCTAAAAATATATTTGCTGCAGCATTCATGGATTCAATGATATCCGTGCCTAATATTTTCTTAAGGGCACCACCAATGATAGAAACAAAATATTGCATTATTCTAAGGTGGTAGAGCACTGCCGTTAAAGCAGATAAAAAAATGATTACTGGAAGCGCATTAATTGCAAAACTCCATTCATTTGCTAATGGTCCAAATACAAATGCAATCCCTTCTTGAGAAAAATCAATAATATAACGAGCACCATTACTGAGTTTTTGGATTATCAGTTTCCCAAAATCAAGAGTTAGTAAAAAATAAGCAATTAAAAATTGCAATATAAACGCCATTAAAATTATTTTGATATTAATGGCTTTACGATTTTCCGAAAAGATCCACGCAATAACAAGAATCGCTGTGATGCCTAATAGACTAATAATAAATATTCTCCATTTAACTCATTATTAAAAACGGGGCGATGGCTTTTAAAAGAATTATACTATAGGTTAACTTATTAATTTAAAACACTCATCAAGAAATCATGTATAAAAAAATAAATTTACCGTCTTTTCTGCTCTTCTTTTTAATTCTGTCATCCAATTCTTATGCTGAGGAATACAAAAATGAAAAACTCCATGTAGATATCATTATGGAAGCAGATCATATTCTCACAATGAATTCGTCTAACACAATTTTAAAAAATTCTGCTATCGCCATTGATGGTGGATTAATACTAGATATAGATAATATAAAAAATATAAACGCAAAATATCAAACCGATAATCGCATCTCAGGGAAACATAAAATTGCCCTTCCAGGACTGATTAATGGCCATTCACACGCAGCGATGACTTTACTTCGAGGGATTGCTGATGATCGCTCTCTCATTGACTGGCTAAATAATTATATATTTCCCTTAGAACAGCAATTTGTAAATGCTGATTTCGTAAGAATTGGTACTGAACTTGCTTGTTGGGAAATGATTCGAGGTGGCACAACCACTTTTGTCGATATGTATTTCTATCCTGACGTAATTTCTAAAGTTGTTACTAAATGTGGGCTTAGAAGCTTAATTTCATCAACTATTAGCGATAATCAAACCCCCAATGCGCAGAATGCAGAAGATGCCATTAACGGCGGAGAAGAATATATTAATCGCTGGGCGCAGAAAATCCCTACCATTACACCTATCCTAGGGCCCCATGCAATCTATTCTTTAAATCTTGATCAATTAAAAGAGACACGTCGAATTGCTACGCTCACCGATACTCCAATCAGCATTCATTTATCTGAATCAGAGTATGAATTACAGTACTCAAAACAAACTTATGGAATGACAAGTATTGAAGCACTTGATTCAATAGATTTCTTCAATGGAAGAACCATCGCAGCTCATGTGGTTTGGCCAACTAAGAAAGAAATTGCAATATTAGCTGAACGCAATGTAGGAGTAATTCATAACCCCACATCCAACATGAAATTAGCCAGCGGTATAGCACCAATCGTCGATATGTTGGATGCTGGTATTCTGGTCGGCTTAGGTACGGATGGAGCGGCCAGCAATAATGATCTGGATATGTGGGAAGAAATGCGGTTAGCTGCCCTTCTTCAAAAAGTTACACAAATGAATCCTGAGGTTCTGCCCGCCACCACGGTATTGAGAATGGCTACAACAAATGGCGCAAATATAATCGGCTTAGGGGAAAAAATAGGGAAACTCGAAATTGGTATGGATGCTGACATAATTCAAGTAGCATTCGATGATGTACACCATCAGCCAAGCTATGATATCCCATCCCATTTAGTCTATGTAACCGATGAGCAAGATGTCGAGACCGTTATTGTAAACGGGAAATTACTGATGCATGAGGGTCAATTTTTTACTTTAGATACCAAAAAGATATCCAAAGAAGTAGCTGCCATGGCAACCAAAATAGCGAACTCCATCAAATAGATTAGTGCTCTGCACCACTGTTATGATAGACAGGAACGAAATCGCTTTCAGTAAAAAATTCTATTCTTGTTAGAAAAGTATAATCACTTTCTATAGCCATAATACCGATAAATATCATTAAAAATATTGGCGGAAGTAAGATAGCCATTTTCAATGCCAATCTTTCCCATGTCATATGCATAAAGATAGCGGTTATAAAACCAGCTTTAACAAACATAAAAATTAAAATCAATGTCCATCTTAAAGTGCCCTGCAGCTGATAATAATCAACCGCATATGAAAATCCACTGACTACAAATAATAATATCCATATCGAATAATAAATACTTAATGGATGTTGTTGTCCTTCAGACATATAAAAATACTCCCATTATTACCATAGATAGAAAAGTGCAAAAATAAATACCCATACAAGATCGACAAAGTGCCAATAAAGGCCAGCAATCTCAACAATTTCATAATTATTGCCACGCCGCTCGTAAAAGCCATTTTTAACCCTAAAGGCCACGACGAGCAAATAAACAACACCTGCTGATACATGCAATCCATGAAAACCAGTTATCATAAAGAAACTAGACCCAAATTGAGCCGCACCCATTGGGTTTGCCCAAGGTCTAACCCCTTCATCGACAATTAATTTCGTCCACTCAAACACTTGCATTCCAACAAATGATGCGCCCAATAATGCCGTTGCTAACATTAAATAAAAAGTTTTTTGTTTATCTTTGCGATAACCCATATTCACGGCCATGGCCATGGTTCCACTTGAGGTAATCAAAATAAAAGTCATTATCGCGATCAGAACTAATGGAATTGGATCACCACCAAAACTCAAGGCAAATACTTCACTGGGAAGAGGCCATGGATCTTGTGCAGACATTCTTACTGTCATGTAACTAATCAAAAAAGAACTAAATATAAATGTATCACTCAGTAAGAAAATCCACATCATCGCCTTACCCCAAGGCACATGAAATGCTTGCTTATCTGTAGAATAATCAGCAACTGCTCCCACCAATCCCTCTTGCAATAGTTCTCCTGTTTCTGTCATAGGTGATGACTCTGACATATATCTAATCCTTCTATATTAAGTTGAAATCATTAAGCTAAATAGCAATGCCCAGACAAGTAATAGGAAATGCCAATAAACCGTGCAAAGCTCTACACTTAAACGAATGGATTCAGCATCCGCATTTCTTGATACTTTAATTACAGAACGAGCCCAGACATAGAGCCCTCCTATAAGATGCAATCCATGCATTGCAGTCAATACATAGAAAAATGCGATGGAAGGATTAGAAGAGGCATACATCCCTTTCTCAATAAGTTGCTGCCAAGCAGTAAACTGTCCTATAAGAAAAAATATCGAGAAAATTCCTGAAGTAATAAGTCCCAATTTAATCTTTTGAGCATGACTATTTAATGCTACTGAACTGGTCCACTGATAAGAAACACTGGCTAATATCAAAAAGCCTGTGTTAATCCAAAGTACCACTGGCTCATCTAATGGACTCCAATCTGGCATTGTCATCCTCAATGTATAGGCACTGACAAACAATGCAAACATTGATGTGGCAACCGCTAGAAAAGTGGTGAGCCCAATTGTCTGTGGGTTTGTATTAAGAGACATTCCTGAAACCGCATCTGCCTCAGCATCCGACACCCAAGGTTGTGTATTGAGTGTCTGCTTTAGCAACCAAAAAATTAAAGTTGCCATAATACAAGCCAAGAATATTAGTGTTATGGTCATTTCTCTTGAAATTCCTCAAGCATACTCTCATGAGTTACTCCATGATCTCGACCTACAGGAACCTCACTTGCTGGTACGGTTTGTGGTGTAAAATCTTGCTCTTGCCCTGGAACACTATAATCATAAGCCCATCGATGAACCACGGGTAAGTCGTGACCCCAGTTTCCATGTTTTGGTGGTTGGTCAGGCGTAAGCCATTCAAGTGAAGTAGCTCCCCAACAATTTTTTTCCGCCTTCTTACCTTTCCATAAACTCATAAATATATTTATAAAAAAGAGTGATTGGGCAGCAGCCAATATAATTGCAGAAACTGTGATACTGGCATTTAACATTTGAGCTGATTCAGGCAGAAAGTCTGTAGTACCCATTGAAAAATAACGACGCGGTACGCCCTGAAAACCCAAATAATGCATTGGCAAGTAAACCGAGTAAGCACCTAAAAAAGTTAGCCAAAAATGCCATTTACCAAGAGTTTCATTAAACATCTTACCTGACATTAATGGGAACCAATGATAAATTGCTGCAAATACAACCAACACCGGCGAAACCCCCATCACCATGTGAAAATGGGCTACCACAAAATACGTATCTGATAGCGGTAAATCAACTACAACATTCCCTAAGAATATTCCTGTCAAACCTCCATGTATAAAGGTAAAAATAAACGCAATAGCAAATAACATAGGGACCCTAAGGTGAATATTTCCTTGCCAGAGTGTTAACACCCAGTTATAAACTTTTAAAGCCGTGGGTACAGCAATAATTAGTGTGGTAGTAGCAAAGAAAAATCCAAAATATGGATTCATACCACTAACATACATATGGTGAGCCCAAACTACAAAACTGAGGCCTCCAATCGCAAGGATTGCCCAAACCATCATCCTGTAACCAAATATATTTTTTCTAGCATGCGTGGCCAATACATCTGATACTAGACCAAACGCAGGAAGGGCAACTATATATACTTCGGGATGACCAAAGAACCAAAATAAATGCTGGAATAATATCGGACTGCCATCATTATAACTAAGTTGCTCACCGGCTGAAATCATTGCCGGCATGAAGAAACTAGTTAAGATTGTTTTATCTAAAATCATCATGATTGCACTAACTAGTAATGCAGGAAAAGCCAATAAACCGAGGACAGTTGCCATAAATATGCCCCATACAGATAAAGGCATTCGCATCAATGTCATACCTTTGCATCTAGCTTGAAGCACCGTAGTCACATAATTCAGCCCGCCCATGGTAAATGCCACGATAAATACTGCCAATGAAACAAGCATCAATATAATACCCATTCCAATACCAGGCGTACCAGCTGAAATAGCTTGCGGAGGATAAAGTGTCCACCCTGCACCAGTTGAACCTCCAGGAACAAAAAAACTTGCTAAGAGGATCAGAACAGAAAGTAAATATACCCAAACACTGAGCATATTTAAAAACGGAAACACCATATCGCGTGACCCGCACATCAACGGTATTAGATAATTTCCAAAACCACCAAGAAAAAGGGCAGTTAAGAGATATACCACCATGATCATGCCATGCATCGTCACAAACTGATAATAACTTTCAGGGTTAATCACCGAGAATGCATTTGGAAATCCTAACTGCAATCGCATTAGAATTGATAAACCTAAAGCGATTAGACCAACAAAAATAGCTATCCCACCGTACTGAATAGCGATCACTTTATGGTCTTGACTCCATACATATTTTGTTAGAAATGTTTGTGGATCATGATGCTCTTGCTCATGATCACGATCAGCTATTGCTACAAAGGCCATTCGGCTCCCCTTACTTTTCTTTCTGTTTGAAATTGAATTTTAATTTTTAAACTTCTTTTACAATGTATTTATATAAGCCACAAGATCATCAATTTTCTTATCATCTTGCAAGATTCTTGCCATAAAACTCATCTGCTTACCATAATAATCTTGAGGATGCTGACCACGTATTCCATGTTTGAAATTTTGTAGCTGCCTCTGCAGATACCAATCCGTCATACCAGCCATTCTTGGTGCATTCATTGCCTTAGTACCTTGGGCATTACCGCCATGACAATAGGCACAAACCGCATAGGTTTTTTTCCCACTTTCTATATCGCCTTCAATTGTTTTTGGGGCAGGATTGTCAGGAAATGTCTGGATATGAGCAATCACATTATCTATAGCAGTATCATTAAAAAGAACCATTGACATTGGTGCCATCTGTTGGCCGTAAATATCATCTTTATGAGAACCACGAAGTCCACTTTTATAATTTTCAAGTTGTTTTCTTAAATACCACTCACTTTGACCTGAAATTTTTGGAGCATTTAAAACCACCATGCCTTCACCTTGATGTCCATGGCACGCAGCACAAACTGCATATTGGGCAGCGGCAGAATTTGGCTCTGGGTTATAAGCGAGTCGAACCTGTGTATCAGAAAAAGTTGGATTAGAGGCTACCCAGTTATCAAAGTCTTCTGGTTCTTCTACGATTACTGCTCCACGCATTGTATGATGAGCAATACCGCACAATTCTTCACACAATAAATCATAACGTCCGGCTTTTGTTGGTGTAAACCACAAGCTGGTGACCATTCCAGGAACCATATCCATTTTTACCCTAAACTGTGCAACTGTGAAGTTATGCAGCACATCCTTTGAGCGTAAATTCAAATTGACCGGCACATTAATAGGTAAGTGGAGTTCCGGGCTACTGATAAGAACATCATCTTGCCCAACAGGATCGTCATAATCCATACCAAAAGGATTTTCTTTTGTGATTAATTTAGCGCTTACATCACCAAATTCTCCATCAGCACCAGGTAGACGATAACTCCAATGCCATTGCTGTCCCAATACTTCGATCTGCATCGCATTATCAGGAACATCGACAAAACGACCCCATACAAAGAGTCCCGGCGCCAACATCGCGACAATACCAACAGTTGTAAATACTGTAAGCCAAGTTTCTAATTTGGTATTCTCTGGATCGTATGCAGCACGTTTCCCTGGTGCCGCTCTGTATTTAATGACTGCATAAGCCATAAAGAGGTTAATTGCGACAAAGACAAATCCTGTCACCCAGAATGTAAGATCAATTGTATCGTCAATCTGACTCCAATTTGATGCCAATGGGGTAAATGTCCATGGACTTACAAAATGGAATACAACTGAACCAACAACCAAAAATATTACGACAACTGCTATAGGCATACCCGATAAATCCTTAAATTATTTTATCAAAAATCATAATTGCTGCTTTACTTATTCCATTACTGCGCAATTATTTATTCTCACAATTTAAATAATTGTCAAAACATCATGTACTTAAACTTTTTTAGATAGGAAAAATATTATATTTATCAATAACTTATTATATTCTTAAATATTTCATTATTTTCTAAATAAATGTCTCTCCCCCCCTTAAATATCTAAGTTACTGCGAAATATA
>TARA_B110000438_G_scaffold33072_1_pt1 | contig 19156 bp, 17 predicted proteins | sample TARA_B110000438 | Tara Oceans TARA_B110000438 (sample SAMEA4398413) | marine metagenome | biome: Polar Biome; feature: [MES] marine water layer (ENVO:01000295) within the mesopelagic zone...; material: water (ENVO:00002006), including particulate matter (ENVO:01000060) such as...... | reverse complement strand
ATGGTCAACTACATGTTGTCTCTATTAGAGCAGCGCAGACTCGATATGGATCCATATTAGCGGATGGACGACGATCTTCTAAATAACCAAAGCCATCTTTTGCAGTAGCCATTGGAATTCTTATAGAAGCTCCTCTATCACTCACTCCATATCTAAAATCAGAGATAGAACAGGTCTCATGTAACCCAGTCAGTCTCTCCTCATTATGAGCACCATAAATAGTAATATGATGATCATGGTTATTTCCTAGAGCCTCGCAAGCAGCCTCAATCACTTTAAGTCCACCCTCTGATCTCATTGCTTTAGTACTAAAATTAGTATGTGCTCCAGCGCCATTCCAGTCTCCCTTTACAGGCTTTGGGTGTAGTGTTGCACTCACTCCATAATCTTCAGCAATTCGATATAATAGCCAACGAGACAGCCATAATTGATCTGCAGACTCAAGAGGTGCCAATGGGCCAACCTGGTATTCCCACTGGCCAGGCATCACTTCTGCATTGATACCAGATATCTCTAATCCAGCATCAATACAAAGTTCTAAATGTTCTTCAACAATATCACGTCCATAGACTTCGTCAGCACCGACTCCACAATAGAATGGTCCTTGAGGTGCAGGATAGCCGCCCTCTGGCCATCCTAGGGGTATACGCCCCTGGAACAGGGTGTATTCTTGCTCGATCCCAAACCAAGATCCTTGGTCTGAATGCTTTGAAGCCACATCTCTTAAGTGTGCCCTTGTATTTGAAGAATGAACAGAGCCATCAGCATTCATAACTTCACACATTACTAATAAATTATTTTCACCTCGAATTGGATCTTTTACGTAATAAACAGGTTTTAACAGACAATCACTATAATTACCTTCAGCCTGCATTGTACTTGACCCATCAAAACCCCAATCTGGGATTTCAGATAATCCATTAACTGGCCCTACAAGGATCTTGGTCTTCGATCTTAACTTTTGTGTTGGTTGATGCCCATCCATCCAAATATATTCTAGTTTTACTTTACTCACTGGTACTCCTTTATTAGTTTTAGTTTTCAATCAACAGGGATATTCTGTATCAATTTATAGGAAGATAAAATAATCTGTGTTTCAGTTCGGGCAACGCCAGGCCATCCTTGGATATCACGCAATAATTCTTCGAGCGTCTTCGAGTTTTTAGTTACAATTAATAAATTGTGAGAGCCTTTTCCAGTTGTACTAAAACACTGAATGATTTCCGGTGTTCTTTCCGTAATCTTTGTGAATTCCTTATAATGTAGAGAAGATTCAGATATAACCGTGATCAAAGCTGAAATATCAAGGCCTAATTTTTTAGGGTCTAAGACAGCATGAATACCTTGTATAGTGCCTGAATCTTGTAATTTTTTAATTCTTTCAGTAACTGTAGGAATCGAGATGCTTAATTGATTAGCTATATGGCTAGCTGAAATACGGCCATCATCTTGTAATAGGACTAAGATTTTTTTATCAGTTTTATCGATTTTCATTAATTTTCTTGATTATAGCTATTCTTATATTATTAACTTTTTATAAAAATAAACAATATATTATTACATATTTTTGTTTATTTATTTATTTATTAATCTTTTTTAACTTTTTATTAATTTTAAAATCCATACCTTAATTAAGGCTGTTAGGCTAGTTTAACTAATTGAAAAAGAGTTAAAGACTACGAAGGCAACTGTTCTCTGATCTTATATATTGATAATATTATTTAGTCATTATCTTAATTTTAGCGAGTGAGAGATAATCGATAAAATTCAAATTTTCAATTTATAATTATATAATTAAAGTTTAATATGGATAGGATTTTAAAATTATATTAAAATAAAAGCAATATAGAGCCACTATTGGAGGGGTTTCAATTATATGATTATAGTAAGGCCTTAAAATGAGATTTTCTTTCAAACTTATTACCTTTCTGCTCCCAATATTGATATTACCCAATGAAGTAGAAAAAAATAAGATCTTAAATATTTTAGCTGACTATAATTATGATTTTATCAAGGCTGATTACGATGCTATTGTTGATTACTTTATATTACCAGCATCTATTAACCTACACGACGAGACCATAAATGCTACTAGTAGAAGACAATTAAAGAGTGCTTATAAAAAGTTACGTAAAGGACTACCAAAACATTATTCACATAGTGATTGGAAAAAAATGGATGTCAAAATTCTAAATGACGAAATTGCGATTGCCAATACAATGTTTTCCAGATATAAAAAAAATGGGGAAGTTTATTTTACAGGTGCGGCCCTTTATTATTTTCGTAAAGTTAACAATAAATGGAGAATACTTTCTGTAACGCCTTACAAACCCTATAACTATTTTGATTTAAACTAATTATTTTTTGACAATGAATAGTCGAATTGACAATATTAAAACATTTACCTCTCAAGATAGTCTCCAGGATATTCAATATTATTTTAAAGAGCACAAAAAACCGTTTATAATTAAGAAGGTCATCGACACCAAAATTGACCCAAAGTTTTTAAAGAAAAATTTTGGAGATCAGAATGTTCTAGCATTAAATGATAATTCTGATAAAGAGAACCTAACAATGGCACAATTGATTGATAAAGTAAATGCAGGGAAAAAATATCGATTGAGAGCTAACACAAAAATAGGTAACCAAATTGTAAAGCATATTGAGACCGAATACATTCAAAAAATAAAGGGTCTTAAAAAAAATCCTTTTGACTATTTATTATCTTTTGGAAAAACATCAAGACAGGATACTTTATTCTTAAGTTCTGATAATTGCACATTTGCAAAACATGCGCATGTTATTTCTGGCCTTATTTTTCATTTATACGGTAAAAAGACATGGTACATTTCAAACTGCCGCGAAAGTTTCTGGTCCATCAAATATAAGAGTCTACTCAACCCAAACCCATTATATGTTACAGATAAGAATTTAAAGAAAGAAATCACATTCACCCTGGAACCTGGAGATTTTCTATATATGCCAGCATATTGGTTTCACTACACCCACTCAAACGGAACCAATATAAGCTACAGCCATTTTTTTACAGAGAGAATCTGGTATTATATGAGTAGGTCATTTTTAATGTTTATGTACCAGACAATAACAAACCCAGTATATTCATTTATCAAAGCTATTCGTAAAGAGCCCGAAGAGCATATCTTTGACAGAGAGGACATATTAGATAAATGTAATAAAATTAAAAATAAAAAAAAGAGAAATGAGGCACTCAAATTTTTTAAAGAGAGTGATTACTCTTAATCGTCTATTGTTTTATAATACCTCGACCAATCACTCCTGATAATACTAACAGGCCTCCAAATTGCGCGGTGCTACTCATTGCCTCACCCAAGAATAAAAGAGCAAGCAGAGGATTAATGATGGGCTCAACTACAGGATAAATGATAGCGTCTAATGCCGAAACATATTTAATAGCTTTACTATAAAGAATATAGGCGAGCCCAAGTTGGACAACACCAAGAAATACAATCATGCTCCATGCTATATGATCAAAAGTAACCCCTTGGATATAAAATGGTGAACAGATCAGGAAAGTTATAATATTACCTAACAAGACAGAATCGATAGGCCTTCCATGCTTCTGCTTTCGCATAAAGAGAGTAAGGCCTGCAAAGCCAAATCCAGAGAATATTGCAAAAGTATTCCCCCACAATTGATCAAAGGATAGATCATCTAAAAAGAAACACCCAAGTCCAATTAAAATAATAAAGATCGCTAGCCAATCTATTTTAGTAGACCTCTCACCTAAAAAAGAGAATCCAAATATCGCTACATATACAGGTGCAGCATATTGAATCAAAATGACATTTCCCGCAGATGTCATTTTATTTCCAATAACAAAACAGATAACCATTAAAGCATAGGAGATCGCACCACCCCAAGTATTTCTACCGAAGCTGTAACCTTTTGGCTTACTATAACAATAGATTACGACTGCAGTGATACCACTTCTTAAGCCTGCAATAGCCATCGGTGGCCAAGGAATCATCTTGATCATAAAACCACCGGTACTCCATATAAGTCCCGTTGCTAACAGCAGTCCAATTGCTTTCCCCCTATTCAAACGAGATCACGTATGAATGGTTTTGCTATATAACCTATAGCGGCGAGAATAAACACACTGATCAAAATTGCTGAGGATGAAGAGGCAGTATAGCCTACCAATGTCATACCTAATGCAGTCCCAGCAGCAGGCGGATGCTCAAAATCCATAACGACCATAATTAAGATAGTGAGTCCAACAGAACATGAAAACCATAATGCTTTAAAGAGTACAATATGCATGAACGGAAATACAGCAAAGCAACACCCGATAAAAAAACCGACTAAATGACCACCTATAATCCGTTTTGGCTGGGCTGAGATATTATTTGGCATTGCAAAAATAATAAATGCAGTAGCACCGACACTCGCAACTACGACAGGGTTATCCGATAAAATAATAGTTAAAAGAAAAACCGTTGCCGCAGCATAACTACTTTGGAAAAGGTATTGTCTCCAGTGTTTAGAAAATTTTGAATCTATTTTCATTTTTACTGAAGATGATTCTTTTATTTATAATGAATTAATAATAGCTTAAAAAACAAAAGGCCCTCTACAATTTGAGAGGGCCTTTTGTTTAGAATAATAAATAAACTAAGATTAAAAACCTTTTATCTTAGCAGATTTTTTATAAAGCTGAAAAACAATATGCCAACCTAGGATTACAAAAAATAGTGGAACTATCCAATTCGTTTGATCAGTTAGTCCTTTAATCCAACCATCGCCTGTTAAAGCAGTCGAAGCGTGATGTTGAGTATGCATCGTCCAAATAAGTGGTACACTCATGTATGTATTGTGCTTTGACCTTAAACCTGCAAGAGCTAATAAATCTCCATCTGGAGCATCGCCATTTTTAATTGCAGAAATTATTTTTTGCTGCGCTGGCCAGATTCGAAACCAAACATTAAATGCCATAATAGTTCCAAACATCGTACCAAGATGGATATTGAAGGTCCGGTACTCAAAACCACCTAATTTTTTCATTGCAAAAACATAGATGCTTATTGCTAGAAAACTAATTATTGTAACAAGTCTTACATTTGATGCTAAAGGACTTTTATAAAGAAAATCATAAACAAAAACCGACACGAAAGTAAACAAAAGTAGTATATGGATATACATATTCGCTGGCTCACCAGTTATTTCATCTGATGTAAAATCTGATGGCATAAGTCCATCACCTGCCCAATAAATCACATAAAGTAAAATTACTCCTGTAAACCACGTCCATGCAGCACCCCATCGAAACCAATAAAGGGCTCTTGGCATTAGCTCTGGAACCACTTTCTTTTTTGTATCAGCATCCATGGTTGGCGCAAATGCAGTGTTGACGAAGTTGAAAAAGTACAATAGCCCTATCCACATGATGCCAGCAATTACATGCAGCCATTTAAAAATTGGATGAATTAATTCCATAATTATATTATCACTCCCTTAAGATTGTTAATTAACTGATTAGCCTTCTCGCAGGTTATATGCACTGTGAACTCTATCTATGGCGACCATAAAAGATGCTATGCGCATTGGTACGCTCTTTTCTTCCCTGATTGAGTAGACCTCATTAAATGCATGAACCATTTTTTCTTCTAGTTTTTTATTGACCTCATCTTCAGTCCACTTAAATTGTTGCAAATTTTGTACCCATTCGAAATAAGAGACTGTTACCCCGCCAGCATTTGTCAAGATATCTGGAATAATAGCAATTTTTTTATCCCAGAGTTTATTTGCAGCATCGCCAGTCACAGGGCCATTTGCTGCCTCAACTATTACTTTACAATTCAGTGAATTTACATTTGAATCATTTATAGCACTACCCAATGCTGCGGGAATCAGAAAGTCACATTCTAGTGCAAGTAATTCCTCATTTGTGATCTTCTTGCCTTGATCAAAACCATCTATCGTTCTGTTTTGATAATTATAATCAAAAAGTGAAGGAATATCAAGTCCATCTGGATCAAATAATCCTCCGCTGACATCACTCACAGCAATTATTGTACAACCATATTCATGTAAAAATTTTGCGGCATATGATCCAACGTTCCCAAATCCTTGAATCACAACCTTACAATTATTCAAATCAATACCCCACTTTTCAGATGTCTCTCGGGTAATGACTGCGGTGCCTTTACCAGTAGCTGCCTCACGTCCTTCTGATCCTCCTAATTCCAAAGGTTTTCCAGTGACAATAGCGGGAGAGTAACCGTGGATCTGGCTATATTCATCCATAAACCAACTCATGACCTGTGCGTTGGTATTCACGTCAGGAGCAGGGATATCGACATTGACACCTATTACAGGATCAATCGCACGGAAAAACCTTCTGGACATTCTCTCTAACTCTGTTTTACTATATTTGGTCGGATCAACTCCTATACCACCTTTACCACCACCATAAGGTATATCCAATAAGGATGTTTTCCAGGTCATCAAGGTCGCAAGAGATCTAACCTCATCTATGTCCACGTGCTGATGATACCTGATACCACCTTTAAAAGGTCCTCTAGTATTATTATGCTGAACTCTGAATCCAATTACACTTTCTAATTCACCATTATCTTTTCTAAAAGGGACTTCCACAGTTAACTCGCGATCTGGTATTTCTAATGCTCTTGCGATATTGAGTTTAAGCCCCAATTCCTCTACTGCTTTTTTATATGCTGATGAAGTTGGATTGCTGCTTGATGACATAATTACTCCATTTATATCTAAGGTTGTATTGGGCAAATCTAATAATCATTTTGATAACAAGAAACCACACAATGCTTAAATCATTTAACTATCAATATAGGGCAGTTACAGCTTTTTAATACACTGAGTGGTTTACTACCCATAAAAAACTTTGTAATAGGCGACTGTGTCGATGCACCCATTACTATAATATGATCTTGCCCTGCTGTTTCAACAATTGTATCAACAGGTTCACCTACTTTAAAATGAGCTTCAGCCTCTACTCCGCTTCTTCGCATCATTTTCACTGCTCGTTCGGATGCTCTCTTAGAATCATCACCAAAATGTTCATCTTTACTGATGGTTAGTAGATTCACCTTAATATTAAAAGCTTGGGCTACACGTACACCATATTTTACGGCATTAGGAGTACCCGATGAATCATCAACCGCTAATAATATCTTATATTTTTGCTCTAAATTAAAATTATTAACAACAAATATTGAACTATCAATATATTGTACAAGATCATGAGCCATGCTGCGTTTTCCACTGCCTCCAATAATAGTTAAATCATAATTATAGGTCTGGACCTCATCTCTTAATTCCTCAATTATTTCGCCATTTCTTAAAATAAGTTTTAATTTTTCAATGGCTGAGTCTTTTAAGAATATCTCGGATCTTCCCGCACGACTTTCCACCAAAGAGTGCTTAGGAAAACCATCTGTTAAATCTTGAGACTCAATAAATTGATTTTTCTCGAGATATTTATATGCCCACTCAAGAACATCAACACCCGGTCTATCAATATCCCATGTTTCCATGACCTCATTCGCAAGGCTAACATCTTTTGAGCTGAACTCGCTTATTTTTTGTCCTACATCAACGATAGTAGCTGAGGCTTTTAAAACACGAGCAATATTCATTCCGACATCTAGTGTCGGCCCCGAATATTCTTTACTGCTGACTGCGATTAATATTTTCATAGTAACATGGGCCAATATAAAGTTGAGATCATTAAGAGCAGTAATACCGATATAATAAAGAGTTTCCAGCCTGCTTTAAAATAATCTCTGGACGAAATAAGACCCGTGGAATGTATAATCATACATGTAGGGGATGCCACAACAGTTAAATAAGCAAATGATGATGCAACCGAGGTCATGATTCCCATCATTATTGGATTACCACCCATATCTAATATGATAGGACCGAGCACAGCTACAGTGGCTGCACTGCTTAATAAATTTGTTAATATACCTGTTACAATAACTGATACAAACCAACGTACAACCGCAACGTCTTTCAGTACGTAATCTAGGTACTGGAGAGTCTGTTCTGCAACCCATAGTGCCGCACCAGCCTCTCTCATTTGGATACCTAAAGATATTGCTGCTCCAAATAGTAAGATCACTCCCCAATTAGTGTTTTTATTTATATCCTGCCAATCAACTAAACCAAAAGAGAGGTAGAGAAAGACTCCGCTTAATGCGACGATTCCAAGTCCTATAATCGGGCTTAAAAAAATCCAACCTAAAAAAACTAAGAAAAATATTAGGATTGACATGTATTGCTTGACTGTCATTTCCCCAGTTTTTGCAACTTTCACCTTTAGTTTTCTAACAGAAGAATCCATTATCTTCTGAGTAGGAGTAAAAGTATACCATACCATTATTGCCACGATCGGGATCTGAAGTATTAGCATTGGATATGTAAACTTCATCCATTGAAGGTATGAGATAGTTCCCAATCCAAATTCAGATAAATAACCAATCATTATAACATTACGGCCTCCTCCTGAAGGAGTACCAATTGAACCGACTGCGCAGCCATAAGCAATAGAAAAAAGTAAAACTGATGAAAGATTTGTAGCCTTATCAGTCTCTAAACCAGAATTCCGTATGAGTGCCAATGCAACTGGTAACATCATAGCACCCACTGTATGCTCTCCAATAAATGATGATAACAAAGCTGAAATAGTTACAAATCCCAGCACAATGCGCCAGGTCTTATTCCCAGTAATATTAATAACACCAAGAGCAAGTCTTTTATCTAATCCTTGATTAACAAGAGCAACAGCTAACATCAGAGATCCCATTATAAAAAAGACCGCATCACTCATAAAAGATGATGCGACTCCATCCGCCGTATCAATGCCCAGGATAACTTCCATAATCAGAATCAAAATAGCAACCGCAGGTAAAGGTATTGATTCACTGATAATCAGTATAAGAGCAACAGCCATAATTATTAAAGTTCGATGACCTTGTGCTGATAAACCATCGGGTGATGGCATATAGAAAAACGAAACACTTAGTAAAAAAGAAAGGAGGAGCCACTTTTTACGAGTGACCCAAAACAGTATATTTGAAATTGAACGTTCCGAAAATCCAAGCATCAAGGATAATAACTTACCGCTTAATTCTTATTCGTGCGTATAATGCCTTTGGATTTATGCCTCATCCTTATTTAAAGAATAGGTCTTCACTTTTTTATTAATTCATCGGTTGTGAATTAAGATATATCTTTAAATAGAGCTAAACCTATTAGAGATCTTTGGCCAAAAATAGGCACCAAAACCAATCAATAATTCTAGTAATATAAAAATAAATAAATTGGTCGCAACTCCACTATCAAACCCATAACTGTGCAGGCCAACCTGGAGTAGGTTTACTCCAAACCAAGCTATGGCAACAATAATATTATTTAGCACCATTCCTAAGGCAAACTCTGCAGGTTTGGCAATTCCTGACAACCGCATGTGAATCATCATCAATTGCCAAAGAACTATAAGTAAAGCACCATTTTCTTTTGGATCCCACCCCCAAAATCGACCCCAGGATTGATCAGCCCAGATACCACCGAGGATAGTACCAAATAGAGTAAAAAATAATGCAATAAGAGTAAGTCCAAATAGATTTTTAAAAATACTTTTCAAGGTTTTTGTATCCATTGGGTCTCGAATAACCTGAAAAAGATAGATATGCCCAACAAGGCCAGCAACAAGAGATGCTCCATAACCCATAGTTATAGTAGTTACATGAGTGGCTAACCAAAAATTAGAATTTAATACTGCAACTAACATACTTAGTGTATCCCCATCAGCGGCATATCCAAAACCAATATAATGAAAAATCACTCCACTAACAGCACCAATAAAAAGGCCGAGACCATCTCTTCTGAAATATTCTATAATAACAGAAAAAGTAACAACAACAAAACTTACAAAAATGACAGTCTCATATATGGTTGAAACAGGAGGACGTTCCAGAATTAGCATTCTTAAGAAAATTCCATAAATATGAAATGAAAGACCAATGATTAAAGAGGCATAAGATAACTTACTTAACCAAGGCATACTTACCATCCAGCTAATACCAAGCAAAACAAATGCCACAAGGTAAAAGCCAACACTCGAATAAAATAAGTCAGCTCGATTCATCCAGGTTTCTTTCATCAATAAATTGATATCAGGCCCACCTTCTGGTATTGAGTCCAGATTATTTTTATAATTTTCAACTGCAGTTAGCATAATCTGCGTGTCACTTGCTAAGCGACCAGAAAGATACTGCTGTAAAGAAGTAAGCACCTTATCTTGGTGAGGTTCCAAGAGCTGACCCTCAATAATAAATTCAAGTGGAGAGAGCCATATTCCGGTCTCACTATTAATTGGAGGAGGTATTAATTTTAACGCATAGAGATAGCTAATCTCTTCAAATCGAATTGCATTATTGCTTAGTTCTATTAATTGGTTTTCAAAGGTAGTTCTTACTGCATTCGGTTTCTGATTTACCGCATTGATTAATGCAGACTGACTTTGCAGGCCTGGTAATATTTCATCAAAGCTATATTTATGCTCATTAGACCAGTTTAATAGTATGCTTGATACAACTTCTGGATTACGGATGTTAAATATCTTTTTTTGCTTACCAGCACTTGGATCTAGAACCAAATCAAGTATCCAATCTGTTGCAGTCATACCATCTTCTAGAGAACGTTTCCCATAGAAAGCTAAAAGATGATTTCTAGCAAAAGTATCTAATGGCTTAATCCTCCCCTCATCTTGCACGGGTATATCGCTAATGTCAAAATCTCTGCTGGATACAGGAGAATAGAATATGAAAGCTAAGACAGCTAATCTAATAAGTACGCTCATTGTGCTAGATTACCTGTATTCTTTTTAATCAATTTAGGAACGCTTATCAACAGGTGGATCAATAAACCAACACACATAACTATACTTGATATATAGGGGAATAATCGACCATAATTTTTAACAACAGCCAGCACCGTTGACTCTCCCTCGATACCTTCAATGAAAGATGCCTGAAAAAACGTGTAACCTTTATATCGTAGTGGCTCATTCATCTGGATTAAGACTCTTCTTGGAATATCATTTTCAATTAAATTTATTTCAGAACTAAAACTTTGAGGGATGTCTGTCCCTGGATGAAGGACTTTTTTAAAATCTAATAATTCAATTGTGAATGGTAGGTGAGTTCGTTTTCTACGAATCTCAATAACGTGATCAGTACCTTTAATAGATAAAGCCTGCTCAATTCTTTGGCCCAAAAACAATCCATATACACCATCAATTTCTACACTTGCATCTTTTATGAGAAAAATAATTGCAGGACGGTTCTGAGTATTTTCTTTTTCTGACTTTTTTTCAAAAAGAACGAAGTTTTTTAAAAAACCTTTATAATCTAAACCCGGTGGCGTAATCCTTTCTTGGAAAGAGCAATTTGGGAAATAGTCAATGACTTCAATTTTAAAATCGAGGCTCTCATGGGATATCAATTGACCTTCTTTTAAGAGAGGCTGATCAAAGACCGTATATCTCAAGCTATCTCTTTCAATCTTCATAACTGCCAGTTCCATAATATGATAATCATCGACATGGCTTGACCTTTTATTTTCATCAATGGTCATATTACCTTCAGAGCTAAATCCAGCAGTAATCCCACCCCCAACAAGAAGTAAGACCGCACCTAAATGAACAATAACAATGCCGATTTTTTTAAACTTCCATATATTTCGTTTAAAGAGCATAGAAATAAGATTAGTAAACATCACCAACATTGTTGTTCTACCACCAGGCACTGGTAAAATATTAAAAATCCAAAAAAAATAAGAAGAAAAATATTTCTGCTGAGAAGCGTATAGACCAACATCTCTTTGAGCAAGGGTGCCAAAAAAAACAAGGACCATTAACCAAATAACTGTAAAAACAAATATTCTAGGGTTACTTGCTAGTTTGACTAATTCCTTCAATATTTACTCTGATGCATAATCTAAAGAAGAGCAGAAAGATAAAAAATCTTCTTCTAATTCAAGGACACCCTTCTTACTCGTTGCCAGCTTGATGAATAGGGTTCTTGATTCTAGTTTAAAAATTGAGGCTAATATAGCCGTATCAGCTTTTTCATTATTTAAAAGTTGAAAAAATTGGTATTTACCCATTGGGCTTGATTGAACTTGTGCTTGAGATTCTATTTTAGATTTAGATAATGCAGGCAAACCAACCTGTCTACGCCAACGATTAACATTTGCTTCAACTCCACCACTTTCACCTTCAAATGTGGTCACAGAAATATCGCCATTACCTTCAGAGTAAGGAGCTATAAAACTCACAAGTCTAAGCGCATGCCCTTCTCCTAGAGTCCACTGAGCTGGTTTTACCCAGATAAATGGCATCGTATCTTGAATTTCTTTTTTTAAGATTTTATTATTTGTGTTTGATACAGTATTTGGCAAACTATATGTTCTAACATAGGACTGCGAGTCACAAGAGATAATCAAAAATAAAAAATAGAAAAGTAATCTTTTAATAAACATTTAAATTTCTTTGCCCTTAACTATGGCAAATTTGCAATGATTTATGAGTTGACTTCAAATATAGTTTTACAGAAATATTAAAAATATCAGGAATAATTATTTCAAATAAAATTGAGACTCTTTTGGAGTTAGAGGTCTACCCATCCACAAAGGTCTTCTCAATCCATCTGGATGAGTTTCTCTTTCTTTTGCCCAATTATTCCATTTTTTAAAGTGTTCAAAAGATTTATTTGTGTCTACAAAAATATCTCCGTATTCCTCACCAGGCTCTGGTATTGAAATACTAACTTTCTGGAGCCAACAATGTGCTCCGGAAATTGGGTCTGGATTAGTCGCGTGAGTAATATTTTGATGTACTCCACCATCTCTCCACCAAATCCTATTTGTATCGGGGTCATTGGTCTTCCAGGGTTGAATACCAGTAACCGTTTTCATTTTCCAATTCCCTTTACCCATATTTTGAATATCCACAGTATTGGTCATAAATCGATTCCCCTCATCTTGCGGCCTACGCCAACGACCTATATGATGAGAACAAGCTACCACGCCAGGCTTTATAGCTTCAGTTACCCAAACTTTATCTACAAACCAACCAATCTCGGTTGACACTTTAAGTAAGCCCCCTTCTTTCAGGCCAAGTCGCTTTGCATCTTTTGTATGGATCCATATAGGGTTTCTATGTGCTATTTCTGTTAACCATTTTGCATTGGCCGATCGAGAATGTATATGAGTAGGTAAACGAAAATTAGGAAGTAAGACACATTCATTTTTTTCTTGATCTAGTTGATCTATATGTATATGACTTTTAATTCTGTATCCAGGCGTGGCATGTTCAGGGTAACCAAAATCAACCATTGTCTGTGAATAGATCTCTTGACGTTTTGAAGGAGTCGGAAATCCTACAAAATTCTTTTCTCCAACTCTAATACCTATCACTTTATCATTTTCTTTTATTTGCCCATTAGCCTGAACCTGTCCTTCTTTTTTTGATAACTCTTTTTCATTGTTTTTATAAATATTATCATCAACCATAAAGGCACCATACTTTCTCATATACTCTAGCTCGGAAAGGCCTTCTTTCTGTGCCGTCTCAGATAGTCCCTTTGTATTTTCAAAAATATACTGATAATATTCATCGACATTGATCTTTTCACCCTCTCGATATGGGCTCAAAAAATGCTTTCTAATACCAAGGTCACCGTCTTTATCAATTCGCCAAGATAATTCAATCCAAAACTCATCTTCTTCCCACACTTCACCTGGATTTACCTCATAAGTAAATTCAATATTTTTTCCATCTCGTCTAGCTTTCTCCCTCAATACGGGTTGACGAAAAGCGATCCATACACCTGCCTGAGTTTCGTACGAATTAATATCATGTCGCTCTGAAGCGTGCCCCATAGGTAAAACATAATCAGCAAAAAATGCAGTCTCATTCCATGTCGGTGTAAGTGCAATATGACACCCTATTTTATCAGCGTCAGATAGCATTTCGATCCAACTGAACCCATCTGGGTATGTCCATACAGGATTAAAGACACGAGTAAAATATACATCTAAGGTTCCACGGCCATCTTTAATAAGATGTGGCAATATCTGACTCATTTCATAATGTGCCAGAGTGTATTCTCTTGGCCAGTTTAATTCATTCCAAGCATCTGGCCCGGGTGGTATGTCAAAAAATGTTGGATGAAACTTATTCCAGGCACTTGGCGATGTCCCACCCTTTGTTCCAATAGATCCAGTAAGGACATTCAATAGATGAAGTGTTCGAGAGACCTGCCACCCTCCAAGATTACCAATAGAAGGGCCACGCCAGACATGCGTTGATAATTTACTTCCTGCTTTTCCAACCAATCTAGCGACACGGATGATTTGTTCTACATCGATCTGTGCTTCTTCTGCCGCAAACTCTGGTGTGTATTCAGACCATTCTTCTTTTAATCTTTTGATGAATTGGTCAAACTCTATCGGGTCTTCTGGATGGAGGTTTTTTAAATAATCATCCCAGTTAACCCAATTCTCCATGTAGTGCCTATTATACATATCCTCATCAAGAATTATTTTTGCCATAGCCATATAAACTGCAGATTCAGATCCTGGATACGTTGGCATCCACTCATCAGCCATAGAAGCAGTATTTGATAAGCGAGGATCCATAACAATTAATTTTGCACCTTTCATCATCCCTTCCATGATCCTCTGGGCATGAGGATTAAAATAATGTCCTGTCTCTAAGTGAGAAGATGCTAATAGAATTACCTCTGCATTTGTATGATCTGGACTTGGACGATCATATTTATGCCATAAGGCATACCCTGTCCTGGCGCCTGCAGAACAAATATTGGTGTGAGAATTATGACCGTCAACACCCCATGCCTTAAGCACACGTTCGGCATACCCTTCATGACCAGGTCTGCCAACGTGATAAACAACTTTTTCTTTACTTTTCCTTAAAGAGTCTGATATCTTTTTGGATATTTCATCCAATGCTTGATCCCAAGTGATCTGTTCCCATTGACCAGCCCCTCGCTCCCCTTTTCGTTTCAGAGGGTATAGAATACGCTCAGTATCATTGATCTGATTAATAGTCGCTGGCCCTTTCGCACAGTTTCGTCCACGGCTTCCAGGATGATGTGGATTGCCTTCAAATTTTCTAACATCATTGGATTCTTTATCAACATAAGCTAATAATCCACAGGCTGATTCACAGTTAAAACAGGTCGTTGGTACAATAGAGTAATGACGTTCTTTTTTCTCTGGATAGGCCTTAGGATCTAATTCAGTAAAATCATTCCACTCGCTAGGATCAGGATATTTATATAGCTCCCTAGGACCTTCCATTTCAACTTCTTCAGACCAATCAGGTCGGTCCGATATTCTGGGGATGAGTCCTAATGATTCTGATAATGTTTCTATCCAACTACGTTTCATTGTTGAACCTAACTTAGTGGTATCATTTGTGGTACACGGATTCGAACAAATTCCGTCAAAAAGATACCAATTAATGCCAATATTCCAGCTATAAGAGCCGTTGGGCTACTATTTATCAATAATAGGCATAATGGAATAATATTTCCAATTATAAGTCCTAACCAAAAATATTTAGAATAATAACCTTTTGTCATAAGTAATATTGCTTTTTTTGTATCTGCCGTATCATCTGGAAAAAGAATTTCTTTTATCATGATGATAATATTTAGACCGATTGTGCATTGAAGTATCTCCGGTAAATATCCAGAAATATCAGATGTGACTGCGAGCATCACCGCGCAACCTGCCATAATTGAATGTACAAACATATGAGCCGCAGATATCCATGGAGACTGCCAAAGGTCACGTGCTCGAGCCTGTCCGAATAAAAAGGCTGTATAAATTGAAGCAAGAACTGCGAAAATCAGGCCAACTTCATAAATCCCTACCCAATTAAATCCATAATAACTATCTATGATCTTTAAAGTCACTAATCCCGAGAACCCAGTTATAATATAAGCACCTCTTACCAGCCATGATCGCCACTGTGGTCTAAGTAAAACATATAAAAACCTATCAGGTCGGTCTAAATCTAGTATAAGTAATACACCGGTTGCTAACATAGATATAAGGCAGATACTGAGTCCGGTCATCTCAATTGATGGATCAATTGGACTAGACATCCACGATAAAAATGCGAGCATCATAAAGGTTCCTGTTGCAATTGCTTTTGTCCATACATAAGCAGGAACCTCCCATCCCCAAAGCACGCCCTTACTCGGACTGTCATAAACACGGCGAGCACCTTTACTATCAATATCCTGTTGGATCTCCTTTGCCACATTATCAATTGCTCTTTTATCTATAGGCTGTCCTTTCTCTGCTGAAGTCTCCATTGCCAGTTGTATCAACAAGCTTTCTGTATCCGAATCAACAACTTTTTTTTCTGCAAATTTTGCATAATGCCCGACTCCTGATAATTGTTCAGACCATACATATTTATTATCTGGTATGGTCGCATTTGGGTCAAGCATCTCTGAAGACCCTTTAACATAATAAAGATTTGGATCAGTCATTTTTTCTGGTTTACGGGTCATTGTATCTTCATTTTTGACTAATTTTGATATTTTTGAATCACTATTATCTAGATCACCAGAGATGATGGCCTCAACGGGGCAGACTATTACACAGGCTGGCTCATAACCACCATCCACCCGATGAGCACAATAATTACATTTTGCAGCCGTATTTGTATCAGGATCAATATATAAAGCATCATAAGGACATGCCTGCATACAGGACTTACAACCAATACATCTGTCATTGTCAAAATCTACAATGCCATCAGATCTATCATATAAAGCTGTAGTAGGACAGATCTCTACACAGGGCGCGTCCGCACAATGATTACATCGATGAACAGAAAATTCTCTAGTACTCTTTGGGAATTCACCTTTTTCAATATATTTAACGTGAGTTCTATTAACACCAATTGGAACATCATGCTCGCTTTTACATGCGACTGTACATGCATGGCAGCCGATACATAATCTGTTATCTATTACAAACCCGTAATTCATATAATTCTACGATAATTGATGCTAAAAAATAATACATCAATTGTTATGTTTTTTGTTTTTCTATTACTGCAAATTCTATAATGATACCTGCAACAGCATTTATCCTGATCGGTGGTAAAAGTCAACGGTTTGGATCTCCTAAGTGGAAAGTACATTTAAACAATGAGACTATTCTAGACCGTATTTGGAAGACCTGTAATATATTCCAGGAAAAATTTATTATTGGGAAAAATAATCCAGAAAATTTTGAAAAACCGTTTATAAAAGACCTTTTAATGTTGGATGCTCCCATAAATGGATTGTACACAGGAATTATTCGAGCCTCTACAGAATGGATATTTTTATTATCATGTGATATTCCCTTAATTGATAGCTCTATAATTGAAAAATTATGGGATCAAAAAGTTGAGAGAACTAAAGCTGTAGTCCCTATTGCATTTAATAAAAGTCAGGTTACGTGCGCTTTCTATCATAAAAGTATATTATCTCAATTAGAGTCAGCTCTTAATTTTAAAAGCTATAGTTTGCAATCACTGTTAGATGATATCAGTCCATTGACAGTTGACTTTAAAAATGATAAACGGTTTTTTAATATGAATACAGAAAAAGACCTGGACGAGATCAAAAAATTAATGATCTAATATTGAAACAGATCTATTCATCTAGTTTATCAATTCTTTTCTGGTGGCGTCCACCTTCAAAAGGCTCTTTCAACCACATTTCGATCACATTATAAATTTCTTCTTCTGTCATGAACCTTGCACCTATAGATAAAATATTTGCATCATTATGTTCTCTTGAAAGTTTAATGATCTCACTTGGTCCATTATAAAAAACAGCGGCTCGACATCCTTTAATACGATTGGCAGCCATTGCTTCTCCCTGCCCTGATCCACCTAAAATAATCCCCCGGCTATTTATATCTTTTGATACTGCCTTCGCACATGGGAAAATAAAATCAGGATAATCATCTAACGCATCATATTCATGGGCACCATGATCTGTAATCTCATAATCTTTTTTTTCTAAATACGTCTTTATAGAATTTTTCAATTCCAAGCCAGCATGATCTGTTGCTAAATGAATTTTCATAACAATTGCTCCAAATGGTGCCTGACCTTTGCTTCAACTTTTTCAGGTGTAAAACCAAACTCATCAGCAAGGTCTTTTCCTGGAGCGGATGCTCCATAATGATCAAGCCCGATAGAGAGGCCATTAATACCTGAATATTTTTCCCATCCATGCGTTATCCCAGCTTCTATCGTTACTTTTAAACTGCCTCTTTTTGGAATCAAACTATTTTGATAATCTTCTGATTGTTTATTGAATATTTCCATACATGGCATGCTGATCACTCGAACTTTTTTATCTGACATCCTCTCTGCCGTTTCAATTGCTAGTGAAACCTCCGAGCCTGTGGCTATAAAAACCAGTTCAGGTGAACCGTCACATTCTCTTACAACATAAGCTCCTTTACGAACAGATGATTCTAAAATTTCATAGTTCATATTTGAGATTGGGACTCCTTGACGTGTAAGTAATAATGCACTGGGAATTTTTTTATTCTCTAAAGCTAATTTAAAACATACTGCAGTCTCTTTTGCATCCGCCGGGCGAAAAACATTAAAATTAGGAATAGTCCTTAAGGACATTGCATGTTCAACCGGTTGGTGAGTTGGACCATCTTCCCCAACAAAGAAAGAGTCATGTGTAAATTCATGAAGAACCCTCAACTGCTGTATAGCTCCTAACCTTAGCGCTGGCCTTTCATAATCAGCAAATACTAAAAAAGTACCACCAAAAGGGATTAATCCACCATGAAGGGCTATACCATTCATCATAGCAGCCATTGGGAATTCTCTAACACCAAAAGCAATATTTCTACCTGATTGATTATCTGCCTGGAAATCAGAGTACTCTTTTGCAAAATTTCCGGTATAGTTGGATGGTTCGAGATCTGCTGAGCCTCCAATGAGATTTGGTAGGACTTTTGAAAAATTATCTAAAGTCACCCCAAATGCTTTCCTCGTCGCGAG
>TARA_B110000438_G_scaffold132806_1_pt1 | contig 19176 bp, 27 predicted proteins | sample TARA_B110000438 | Tara Oceans TARA_B110000438 (sample SAMEA4398413) | marine metagenome | biome: Polar Biome; feature: [MES] marine water layer (ENVO:01000295) within the mesopelagic zone...; material: water (ENVO:00002006), including particulate matter (ENVO:01000060) such... | reverse complement strand
CTTTATGTTCAATCCATACTTGTGATAACATTTTAAGTGTTTCTGATTTGCCATCTCTAACTACTTCATGATCGTCAACATCAAAATCAATTACTTTATATTCAGCATCATAGAATTTTTTTACTTTTTGTAAGTTTTTACTACGTTTACCTTCATAACTAACATCTTTACGTACCATAAATCCTTCCCATTTATTATCAGTTGCTATTTGACCCCATTGATCAAAATGTCTACCATCTGTTATTTGATATTGCTGACAATAACGTAATACATTATTTGTAATATATCGTCCTGTTAAAAATCCTCTTAGTGCTTGTAATCTTTGACTTAATATAGGACCGCCTTTTTGGTTATCAAAATTAGGTTTATGAATCATATCAAATATCATAAACACAGGATTTTCGATTTGATGATCTTTACGTCTTAATTGTTTCATTACACCTTGAAAATCTTCATCACCATTTTCATCTACTAAACAAATCTCACCATCAAATACAGTATTAATAATACCTGATGCTTCGATAGCGTCTTTTACTTTATTTAATGTGGTTAATTCTTTACCCATTCTAGAATAAAGTGTACATTCACCTTCATAATTAACAACAGCTAAACATCTAACACCATCTAATTTTCTAGAAGCATACCAAGCATCATTTACCCAATCACATTTACCTTTATATTCTTGGGCCAATGCGACTGAGAACTCAGGTACTAACCCAGGTACTGCTTTGTTGATGACTTTAGCTCCGGCTCTAATGCCAAGATCCTTGTCTATAATTTTGTAAATAAGAGGGTCATGTTGGTTCTCTGCAAAACGATTTACCAGAGCTATTGCATCATGTCCTGTTACTTCCCTGTTAGATAATGTATCTAACAACTCATATAGAGCTAAGTCCTCAGTTCGATTGATTTTATCGTGATTTTTTTTACAAGTTTTACTTGTAACATAATATTGTTTAAATGGATTATAAGTATATTCTAATAGTGTATGAATATCACTACTTGCATTCTTAATAATTTCCACTTTTTGTGTGCTACTACTTGTAGCACGCATTGCTTCTATAAATTTGAAATATTCTATCATATATTTTTTATTAAATTCCCATGTTCATTGGTTCAGTAAATAACCACCCAACATGCTTTGATTGATCTAAACTAAAATGTTGTTTATTCATTTCACCACCTCTTCGGTTTTTACTAAACCAAATAGCTCTACTACCTTCAGGGGTAAATTTCATATGAGCCATTGCAGTAATCATATGTTTAAATCTATTTGAACCAGCAAACTCACCACCTTTAGTAACCTGTTGAATGATCATAAAGTTAGTATTTCTTTTTTCTTGGTTCTCACCTTTATTATGTTTTTCAAATAAATTTAATAATTTAGTTTCTGCATTCTTCATAGTACCACCATGAAAATCTACTACAGCAACTGCTAATTCAGCAAATGAATCTATTAATACTGAATCCCATCCTTCACTAAGAATAGATTTAATAATAACTAATGGATCATTTTCAATCCAATCACCCATAAATAAAATAGGTAAATTACCAAATTTAGGAAAACGTTTTACCATTCCTACCATATCAATTTGATTCATTTCACCTGATATAAACAATACTTTACTACCATTTTTTTTCATGTTAGAAAGTATATCTAATAATACCGTTGTTTTACCAACTCCTGGATCACCAACAAATGCTACATTAGTACCTTTCATCATTCCTCCTTCACTTGAAAGTAAAGCATCAATTTTTGTTCCGGTTTTCATTGGAACAAATAATTGTGGATCGAATGTAAAATCGTCCATTTTCATTGTTGTTGGCTTGAATCTTGTTACAACTCCACTACCAACTTGCTTTCTGTTTTTTCTTAATTTTACTGAATTTGACATAACCTTTATTTTTAATTTATTTTCTTATTTACCCTGTAAATATACGAACTTTCCCCCGGGAAGCCTAATTTTTCTGCGGGAATCTTTACTCACTTTCATAATGCCATTCCCAATCTTGTTCAGCAGAACATGGTACTTCTATTTCGGTTTTTGTAAATTTTGATTTGATGTAGTTAATTAGTTTTCTTAGCATATATTTATTTTTAAATTCCTGGTAAATATACGACCCCTATTTCGGGTAACCTAATTTTTATGCGGGAGTCTTTAAATGACTGCTCTACCTTTCATGCTTTCCCAATCTCTATCAATTCTGGTGTCAAAGTTTTTTTCATTGGTAGCTTCTAACATACGAGGATTAATCTTTAAGTCTTTAGCTACATTAATTAAGGCTTGAACATCCTTAGGAAAACAATGACCCCCATAACCAAAATTACCATCTGGACCTGGAACTGCCCAATGTGATTTACCTAAACGTTCGTCATAACAAGCATATTCAACTACTTTATCATAATCAACATTTAAACCTTTACATATTTCATACATTTCGTTTGCAAATGATACTTTAGTTGCTAAAAATGAATTAGTAACATACTTAACCATTTCTGCATATGTTGAATCCGTTTTAATTATAGTTGCTTTTGGAAAGACTTTAGCGAATAGAGGTTTTAATTTAGTTGTAGGAATTTTATTACCTCCTAAAATAATACGAGTTTGATTATCAAAATCACTAACAGCATTTGCTTCAGTTAAAAATTCAGGACTAAATACTATATCTAAAAACGTAAAACATTTATCCCAACCTTTAGTAGTACCTGGGGGTATAGTTGATTTAATTATTACAATTTTTTCTGATTGGTCTATTGATGCTAGTATTTCTAGATCGCTTAATGCTTCTTCAACTATACCAATATGACATCTTCCATCCTTATCCATTGGAGTAGGTAAACATACAAAAATAATATTACAATTTTCATTAATTATTTCTAATGTACTATTACATAATTTAGCTTGTAAATCATATGTGTAAACATCATAATAATTTTTAAATTTTTGATAAATTGCATTACCAACAAAACCTTGCCCTATAATTCCTATATTCATTTTAATTCTTTTAATTTTTCATTCTTAATAAAATGACCAAAACTGATCATAATTCTTGGTTTATTATCTTTTATAGGTGTAGTACCATGTTTAGTATTTCCAGCTATACAAACCCATACTTCATCTTGTTTTATTTCAATAATGTTATCATCAATAATTGGATCCCCACCTTTAGGTTTACTTAACATATAATTAAATCTAACATGAGTATGTTTATCATCTGGGTTTTTATCTTGATGTATGTATACTGAGTGCCCTTTAGTTGAATATGATAAGAATATCCCATCATGACTATCATGTTTAGTTCTAGTACTCAATCCGTATTCTTTTAAAATATGTTTATTTATATTTTTTAATGTTGCATATGGAAATTTACCCTTAACTAATTTATCAGATTCAATATTTAGATTTCTAACCCCTACAACATAGCCTTCATGTTGAGGTGGTTTTTCATCAAGATATTTTTCTAAATCTTTTTGATTACTAATCCAATCTAATATTGGTTGACCTAATTCACTTGATAATTTTAATTTTTTCATTTCCAAAAGCTATAAATTCCTTGATCTAATTCATATTTAGACCATTTAAACTGATCTCTCATAGGTTGTGTTCTAACCCATTTCCACATTTGTCTTAAACCTTCTTTTAAATCCGTTTTATGTTCAAATCCTAATATGTCAATTGATTTTTGCCATGTAGGAATAGCATGTTTTACTTCATGTCTACCTTCTAAATATTCAATTGGTATTTCAAAATGATCCATACCTTCTTCTTCCTGTATTACATCAACTAATGTTTCAGCTGCTTCAGTTATAGAATATTCTTTAACACCACCTAAATTAATTATTTGACATGATGCTTTATCTTTAATAGCTGCATTCCATAATGGTTCTAATGAATCATCTATAAAACTAAACGCTCTTGTTTGTTCACCATCACCAAATATAGTTAATGGTTTATGTTTTAAGTATTGATACATCCAAATGCCAAGTACATTTCTATATTTATCCCAAATGTTTTGTTTAACACCATAAACGTTATGAGGTCTGATTATGCAATAATCTAATCCATGTTGTTCATTAGCAATTTGAATATCCATTTCACAAGCGTATTTTGCTACTCCATAAGGATCAATCGGTGCTTGTTGTTGATTTTCATCAAATATTCCACCTTCTCCATGACCATAAACAGCTAATGTAGATGTAAAAATCAATCTATCAACATTGGCTTTTATACACTCATTGACTATGCGTGCTGTTGCTTTTAAATTGTTATCATAATTGAAAGTACGTATAAAAGGCGATAATCCTTCCGCTGCGTATGCTGCAAAATGATATACATATTGTATGTCATGAAAATCAAATATATATTCAATATCTTCTGTTGCTAAATCATGTGTATATAATTTAACATCTTTATGGATATTTTCTTTATAACCTCCACTTAAATCATCAATACCAATTACTTCATAATCTGTATTTTCTATGATCCAATCTGCTAATCTACTACCTAATAGACCTGCTACACCTGTTATTAATATATTTTTACCCTGCATATGATGAATTTGATATTAATGCTATACCATTACTAGTAGCATATACTTTAGTTTTATTTAATTTAAACAATTTAATATATTTGTCATATATTGGTTTAATATCTTCATGATTGTATTGATCTAATGCTATAAATTTAGTATTTAATTCCATAGCAGCTAATATATCTCTTTTAATTGAAGGACTATCTTTATCTCCATTTATATAAACAAGATCAAACTTATTTTTCCATGTTTTACCATATTCTGGGATAATACCATTATGGTTTAAACGTATAAAGTAAAAATGTTTATGTAATGCTTTTATTCTATTAGCATTTCTTTTTATTTGATTATTTGAATAATGATCTATACTAATAATTTCTCTATTTGGAGCTGCATGAGCAAACATTGCTGCACTAGATCCTCTATTAAAACCTAATTCTAATATTGCTTTAGGATTTGTTTTACCAACTATATCTTTTATTGATTGATAAGATTCTGGTAGTAACTCTGATTTTGAGTCTGGTCTTTCAGCATACTCTAAAGTACCTAAAAAAGTATTAACTACATTAAGATTATTTTCCATATTTTATTCCTTTTATTATTTTATCGTTTTTAGGGTTGTGAGATAGATTATCAAATAGTTGAGGCGGTATTCCCCATTTGTACATAAATACTTGGGCGGCTGGTCCTTCTGTAGCTTTAAACTTTTCACCTTCTTTCCCATTTTTCGTAGCAGTACTACCAAAATGGTATAAGTGCGCTTCGTGTGTTCTTGTGAAGCCAATACCGTTTAAATCTAATTTCAGAAAGAAATCCCAATCACATATAAAGGGAGACTTATACATAGTGTCAAAACCACCTACAATCATATAATCTTTCTTATACATTGCAAACGGGAAAATGCCACCATCTAAAGTTAATCTATCTTGTTTTATTGTTTTTTCATGTTTAATAAATGCTTTATAATCAAATTCTTTTGGATTGCGTCCAAAATCTTTAACTGGAAATTGAAATATACCTGGTCCTGTAGGTTCAATTTGGTTTAATGTTAATACACTATTTTTATTTAAATTAGATTCAATAGCTGTATCCCAACCACTACAAAGTACATTATCATCATTTATAATGAATATTTTTTCATTATTAGCATTCATAACAGCTAAATTTAAAGCTGTTTGCATACCTTGATTTTCACCTAAATCAAGTACTTTAATATCATTTTTATATTTATCTAAGACGTGTTGGCTTTCTTTTATAAAACCATCTATAGCAACTATAATTTCATTTTTATTCTCTTGTTGTTCAATAGCTGATTGTAAACATATATCTAAGTATTCAGCATTTCTGTAAGAGGGTATAATTAAACTTATCATATTTTATTCCAATCTGTTAATGGTGATAACCAAGCTGATTCACAATGAGTTGAATAACCAGGAATTGAACTTAATACACCTATTTGTTTTGTTTGACTTAATTCAGTAAATAAACCATATGAATCTGTAATATTATTATTTGAGTATTTCATTAATAAATCATAATCTTCAATTAAACGTTCAACTCTACAAGCAAAACTCATAACGGTACTATTTGATAATTTCCAATGTACGGAATCTGTTTTAATTAACCTAGTAACTTCACCACCTTGTTCTATTAATGGATTACCTCCTTGTTCTTTATTAATATACTTATCTGGATGATCATATAATGTGACATATAAAGGTGTTCTAACTATTCCTTCTTTTATATACTTAGCAGAGTTAGGTAAGTGTAAAAAATCATCTTCTAATAAATAAATCATTTCTCCACTATTATTTTCTTCAATAGCTTTATCTAAAGCATCTCTAAATGTACCTGATCCAGTTCCATTTTCTACTTCGATTAATCTTAATTTTTTATCTAAAACAAATTGTTTAGTTTCATCATTTAAAGTATCTCCTATAATTGTTATATTATCAACCCCAAATTCCTTAATACAATTTTCTAAACAATGTTGTTTAGTAGCATTTTGTATTTTTTTCTTAGACATACCTGCTTCAAAATTAGATAATCTATAATATACATTTATAGTACCTTTTTTAGTACGGGGTTTTACAACACCTAAACCACAACTACCATAAAAACCATAATGCTCATAATCATTATATGGAAAGTTAGTTTCAAATGCATGTCTTTCTGAAAACGTTTGGTTATTCATATTTTCTTTTATTGAGATATATGATTTAGCCTTATTTAATGTAAATGGTGAAAATGACCATTCATGATATAAATGTAATGCATTTGGATATAATTCAAATAATTTTTTAGCTACTGGAAAACAAAATTCTGGTTCATGACTACCATCAGTAAATAATAAATCAATAGGAATATTTTTATCAAATTCATTTAAATAATCAATTGCATCTTTAGGATATGTTGGTATAATAATTCCTTTATTAACATATTCATTAAAATAATCTATTCTCCAAACTTTAGTTTTATCTGCATCTACATGAGATGCTTGACCTGGGTTTTCTTTTAAATCAACAGTATATAATTTACTATTATCATTATTCATTTCTAATGCTCTAGCTATAACAACTGATGAACATCCACTTGCAAAACCAATTTCTAATACATTTTTTGGTTTTCTAGTTCTAACAAATAAATAAATTACTTTACCTTCATTATAATCAACTGGTCCTCCACCTGCAATATGACCATTTCCACCTGATGATTGTGTTTTTACTTGTTCAAAGTAACCATTATCCCAAAATTCGTTATATTCTTCTACTAAGTCATAATAATCTTCACCAAATTCTTTATCTAATTGATCAACAATAGCTAAATCAAATGAATGTTTTTGTCTTAATGATTCTAGTTCGTAATTCATAATGTGTTATAATATTCGTTTTGTTTTATTTGTCTATCTATCTTTTTAGGATGGTATAATGATAACCCTTCCATATCAGGTAATGTAGCATAAGTTCTATGTCCATCTAGTTTTTCATGTACTTTATTTACCCATTTTATTTCTGGTTTGTTTTTCCAAACACGCCATTGATAATCAGGCCAATTAACCCATCCTTTATCATTAACTCTCCAACCCCATTTTTGTATATGTTCGTCTTTTAAACCATCAACTGTATTTACTCTAGGAATTAAATAAACATCATTTTCTGGGTTGGCTTCTAATATAATTGGTAATTGTGATATTAAACTATCATGTGGGTATTCATCTGCATCTATTTGAAATATATAATCACCACTACATAACTCTGTTAACTGGTTTTTCCAATCAGCAAAATGATGTTTAAATGTCTTTGCATGATAAGTACAACAATCATCACCTTTTAATTCAGTTAAACGGTTCCAAACTTCAGGTGTACCATTCTTTTTATCAAATAAAATAACTATTTCATCTTGCTTACGTTTTTTCTTTATAAGCAAATTTAATAAATGAGTTATTTCATTTAATTCATTACAAACTGTTATTGCATAACTAATCTTCATTCTCTACTGCTGTTGGGTTTGGTAAAATATTAAGGTATGAAAGTGCTTCCATATAATCTCTTTCTTTAAAGTGTTGAATCGTTGACATATCTGGTTTAAATGTTGGTTTATCCATATCTACAACTGTAGCACCTTCTGGTACTTTATACTGAGGGATAGATTTAACAGCAGCCCATTTCCAATCACTAGAATTTTTACCATCAGCAAATATCATTCCTGCATCTGTATTAATAGTATTTGGTAACCATATTAATTCTGTTTTTGGATCTTTCCAAGCTAAGTCTTTATACAATTCAGGTAATTCACTCATTTGTAATTCAAAAAATTCCTCACCTTCTTTCATTAATGAATTAGTCCAAAAACCACAAGATATACTCATGTAATTAGTTACATTTCCATTAATTTCTACTTTATAACATAGATCACCTCCTGATTTAGGACAATCTATAATTTCATCATATTGTGCCATAGTTTTTATTTTATTGTTGGTAAATTAACTACCCCACTGTTAATGTTAGGGGGCATATTTAATTCTACTTGTTGAGCTTTAGGTTGAAACTCAGGTAAATTATGATTTAAAATATTATCTACTAATTCACCCATTTTATCTAATGTAAAATAAGTTTTAAGATAATGTGATTGCTGTTTACCTTTAACAGCCCATTTTTTATATTTAGTAAATACTTCTTTCATAGCTTTTCTACCATGACTTAAACTAGGTTTAAACCATTGTGCTTCTTCTTTTAACCAATTATTAGCAGCACTTTTATGAACATTTTCAAGCTCACCAGGTAGTAAATAAGTAAATGATGGGTTTAAAAAATCTAAATGACCAGACCATCCTGAACATATAATTGGTTTTTTACTAAATCCAAATTCCATTAATGGTCTACCAAATCCTTCACCTTTAGTATAACAAATCATTGCTTTTACTTTTGGGTGGTTATATAATTCATTTAATTGAGAATTACTTAATTCACCAGTCATTACATAAACACTTGGTAAATCGCCTCCTATTGAGTCTTTGATTTTCTTAATCTTTTTTAAGATTATATCTTCACTCATGTAACTATCTTTACCCATTGTTGTTTTAAGGATTAATCCTGGTCTTTGTTTTTTACCTTTCCATGTTTCAAAAAACTCTTTAATCATTAAACCTACATTTTTTCTATCATGTCCCATGTCACCATTCATCCAATGACCTACAAATAGATAATTAAACGATTCTTTAACCATAGATAAATCAAGATCTACTGTAGGTAAATGTTTATAAGTATTAACATCAGCACCTTCAAAAACAACATGAATAGGTTTTTGTAATCCTATTGTTTTAATTAAAATATTATTTTCCTTATTACGTTGTTCAAATTTAGCTGTTTGGAATACTTGTTTAGCATGTTTAGATGATACCCAATTCATGTTCATTCTATTTAAACCTTCAATCCAACTAGGATCACATTGTGTACTTTCAATACCAGCTGTAGCCCCAATATTATATTCTCCTACTGGTTGGAATTCACTAGGAATAGTTACTTGCATCCAAATATTAGGTTTTTCACCTTGTTTAATACCTTCTATTCTTAAATCATTTAAGTATTTCCAATCTTCATGATCATCACAAAAACCCCAAGCTGTATTACCCCACATTTGTGGAAGTAATTTAACATCATATTTATCTAGATCTATTATTGATTTAATTAAATCTCTTGATCTTGCTCCATAACCACTATAAGTGTCAAACGGTGCGCTTATTACAAATTCTGGTTTATTCATTAATAATTTATTTTATGATTTAAAAATTTACCTTTATATTCTGTAGCATTTACCATATCAAAGTCATTTCTTGGTTCCCAAACTTCAAATAATTCAGTAAACGCTTCCATAACTCTTATTGCTTGATGGTCAGCTGTAAATCCAGCTTCATCACCTAAGAACCACTCTCTACCTACTTTACCTCTACGTTTTAATTCTGCTCTACCTAATTCATAACATTCTTTAATCCTAGCTTCAGCATCTTCCCATTTACATCTATCATCATAGATATAAGGTGTTGGAGGTGAACCTTGAATTGATCTACTTGTTGGATAAACTGGAAATGCCCATTCACCATGTTCTTTATAAGTACCTCTATGATTAGAAGGTACATCAGCACTTGGTGTAAACCATTTTCCATTTTCATCTACAAAACGCATTTGATCTTGCATTCCACCTGTTACATTAGCTATAATAGGAGTACCTGCTAATACTGCTTCCGTTATTGTTAACCCCCAACCTTCATTAGATGTTAATAATATTTGTACATCAGCTATATTATATAAATAATTTAAATGTTGTCTTGGTAATTTGCTGTGTGAAAATACAATATTTTTTTCATAATTTTCATCAAACAAATATTCTTTTACAGCATATAAATCAGTTCCAGCATCTGTAGAACCTTCTGTATGTAAAATAAATCTACATTTATCAGCTTTTTCTTTAGGTAAACTATCTAAGAAACTTCTAAATGCCATCATTGCATCTGGAATTTGTTTACGTCTAATGTTTCTAGAATTAAAAAATAAAACAAAATCTACTTCTTTATTATCTTTAATATTTAAAAATTCTTTTCTGTATTTTAACATACCTTCATCATCTTCTGATAGTGGAATGTATGATTCATCACCATCATGTTTTAATCCATGAGGTACATATTTAAATACTCTTTTACTATTATCACGACTATCTAATACTAATTTATTAATATTAACTGTTTGTTTTGATATACCCATCAATAAATCACATGCTCTATAAAAGGGTTCATTATACATTGGAGCTGGATAATCATCCCAAATATTTAAATAAGTAATAGGGCAGATTTTTCTAATTTCATTTTCCATTGCCCAAATATAAGTAAAATATCTTGGGTCTGTAATTAACATTATAGCATCCGGTTTTTCAGCTTTTAATATTGATCTTAAAATTTGTTCATTACCATATTGATCTGTACAAAATATTTTTACACTTGAATCATCAATATTTTGCATTTTATTTACATCAGCACTAATATCAAATAATTTACCAGTATCTGGGTGTTTTATAGCACCTCCCATTTGTATCCAATTAAAATGGTGAGCAGTATGTAATACAATTTCTTTACCTACTGTAGCCACTCCTGAATGAACTCTTATATCATCGCATATTAATAATATCTTCTTCCTTTTATTTTGAGGAAGGTGTTTAAAACTTTTATTCATAAGACTTTTATTTTTATTTTTCTAAATTTGTTTGATTAGTAATTTTCTTTCTAAATTCTTCGTCTGTAAGATACAAAAAGAGACTACGGTCGGCAAGTTTTTGAAATGAAAATTTTCGTCTAACACATTCTACTTTAAAATCGTTAAATAAATCTGATTTTACTTTAACACTGGTTAGTGTCATGGGACTTTTTACATTACTCATAATTTTTATTTTTTAATAACATTATATTTGTCTATACATATATGTGGATTTATACAAAATGCACCCCTTGACCACATAAATTTTCATCTACAGCATAGGGGCAAAATGTACAATTCCATTTGCTTACACTTTTAGGATATTTATTTTCTTTAATACTTCCATCTTGATTAAATGCTTCTAAAACAAAATCATTCATAGTACGACTAGCAGCTGCTACAGTATTTCTACCACTTGCAGGTGAATATTCTGTCATTCTCCTCATTATGTATTCTGTATCTTCATATATTTTTCTTTTTAAGATAAGAAAAGATACATTAATTTTTTCTATTGGTATATTGTACTGTTCTGAAAAATATTTTTTGTATAATACTAGTTGATATTTTTTCATATCATCAACTTTTTTTGTATTCCAACCTCTAGTACTAGTTTTTATATCAATTATCTGGAATTCATCTACTGTTTCATTATATAAAACAATATCTAAATAGCCAGTATAATGAACTTTGTTTAATGTTTTAATAGGAGGTAAATCAAGAGGCACTTCACAACCAACTAAATATGTACCTCGTTTACTAAAAAACCCACCAACTCGTTTTTTAAATTCTTTTAATATTTCAATCCCATCATTATAAAATTCTCTCATTTCTGTTGGTGATGAAAAATGAGTGTTACTATTAGATTTATACTGTTTTTGATATTCATTAATATAATAATCCTGGAATAAGTCAGGTAAATCTAATTTATTAGCTGCTACTTTAGTTTGGTTATAAAATACATCTAAATATTGTTGCATTACTTCATGCATTGCAGTACCAAAAACAGTATGAATTGAGGAATTAAATTTCTTAATTTTATCTTTATATTGTAACTTCCACCTATGTTGACATTGTTTGTAAATAGACATTTGAGAATAAGATACATGCTTTTTAAAAGCATAATTAATCTCAGGTCTATTACGAATAATCTCCTTAACTATTTTAGGTATTTTTTTAGCCATTATTTCTTTTTAATTCCAAACTTACTAAATCTATACCAAAGTCTTTCGTGTACAAAGTATAGCGCCATTTTGGAAATGATTTCTATTCCCCCTATAGCCAATCCTGCTTCCCAAGAACCCGTTATTAGTCCTGAAATTATTATTGTATCTAACGTTCCTACTATTCTCCATGTAACCGTTTTTGCTATGTGTCTTTTATAATTTACCATCTTTTCGCATTTGTTCTCTTATTTTTGTAGCAGATATTTCTTTTATATCTGTAGGTGGAACATGCTCTATTACATCATATCCAACTCCTCTTCCATAATTAATTGATTCAATATCTGGAATTACCATCACTTTTACTCTACCTTCATTTATTAATGAATTTAATTGTGTACTTACATTTCTGTATACTTGAGTTGGTGTAAATGGTTGTTTTTCGTTTGGTTCTACATCTCTAATGCAAATTAATACGTTTTTACCTTCATTTAAACGCTGGTCTATTAACCATCGATGACCTTGGTGCCAAGGTTGCCATCTACCTATAAACATTGAATATTTCATATTAAATTCCTTCATTTCTAATTAAGTTCATTGCAATTGCTCTTTTACCAGGTTTATTAGGATCCATATCATTAATTAAATATCTAGGTCCTCTTTCAATACCCATAAGCAATCTATCATAAGGTACTTTACTGTCATCTAATTCTTTAATGGTATGTTCTCTAAGATCTTCAGGTCTAGCTGTTGTTAAAATAATCATATGACCTTGTTCTTTTACTACCTCTAAGAATTCTAAAGTTGTTGGTATAACTTCAGGTGCACTTGTTTTATACGTTTCAAATTTACGATATTTAAATATTGTACCATCTATATCGCAAAAGTATGTATTATTTTTCTCCATATATGTAATTTGTTACTTTAATTAATGAACTTGCTGGATCGTCTATTGTAGTATCAATATCTAAAAAATTAGATGTTGGTGCTTGAAATTGATCTACCCACCATTTTTCTCTACCTCTTTTACCGTTTGTTGGGTTATAATGTACGTGAAATTCTTTTAACTGCCAACCAAGTAATGTTTTAAATTCTTCACGCTGATCTAAGTAAGGAGAAACTAATGATACAATTACATCTTTACCTTGATTATGTAAATAATGAGCTATTTTTTGAGCTGCATCTACGTTGGTTATTCTACCTTTAATAGAATAATCTTTATTTGTAAATAAATCTCTCATTTCATCCCCATCTATTCTAAAAGCATGAGGCATCCATTTTTCCTTAAGCATGTTTGCTAATACGGTTTTACCTGAGTTAGGTTGACCTGTGAACCAATATATCATTTATTTTTTCCATTTATTTCGACCTACCAAAAGACCGATTATTCCATAATTGGCAATGTCTATAAATGTATCTTCCATACCTTCACCTTTAACAAATGATCTACCATTTACTAATAGGTTTTTTAAACGTGATATTTTATCGGTTAATCTAATACATAACCCAGTTAGTGAAAATTGTTTGTCATCGCTGTTATTAACGATATCTCCGCCTAAAGCAATGTTATTTAAACCATAATCCATATGTTTAGCAGCAAACATTTCATACATTTCATTACCAATTTTTTTAAATTCTGCTGATAATTCTGGATATTCATTTTCAAAAATTTCTACTGTTGGAGATACTCTTACTCCTTCTAACTCTTCTTGGGCTTTTATTGCATCGGATCTCTCCATATATTTTTTTACTGAATCGCTCATTTATAATATCTCTGTTTTATTAAAATATTTTTCTAATGTCTCTAACCTTTCATCTGATGATGCTAATAATTTAAGAGCTTCGGTACAATTATCCCAATAATCTTTAGTGGAATGATCACCTATACCTGATGGATGTGCTGTTAGTAGTTTAATGCTTGCTAAAGCTTTAGCTTTATCTGCTTGTGCTTCTGCTTTTAAAAAATTGTATACTTCTATGTTCATTTTAATAGTGGTTTTATTTCTTTTTTATTTAATCCTATACTGGTCAATATACGAACAATTTCGTCATTATCCAAGAATTTTAAGTAATCTCTTACTTCAGTTTGTGAACATTCCCAGTATGTACTTAAATGTTCTACTAACTGTTTATTACGTTTTTTTAACGTTGATTTAATATACTTATTCCATTTATTATTTTTTGGAATAAATTCTCTATAAATCGAGTATATTTGTTTCTTGTTTTGAGGCATTATCTGTTGTGCTTCATTAACAAGATCTAAATAGTCTGTATTCATAGACATAAATCTATGTACCATATAACTATTCCAAATCTCCCAATCTTTATTAGAAAAAGAGTCAGGATCAGCCTTAATTGAATTAATTTGCTTAAGCCAATCCCAAATATTTTTCATTATACTAATTCATCTTTAAGTTCGTCTCTTAACTCTACAGGTATTCCTTCACCTAATATTTTATTAGTTGATGGGTCATAAAAAACAGGTATTGGCATAATAGCATCATTATCTGTTCCTGCTACAAATTTGGATATTTTTCTTAAAATAACTCCTGATTTGAAAATACTACCACCTTCAGAATTTTTTAGACCTTCAGTAGTTTTTAGGTCTACATTAAGACCTCTTTGTTGTTGGTTTGGTTGTTCCATTTACTTATTATTTATTAAATTATTAATTAAACTCATTACATTTATCTCTTTATCTATTCTAAAATTAGCTTTATATTGATGCTCATTAATTAGAAAAGCCGCTGTACCTGCTTTACCAGGAAGATATTCGTCAACATTTTCATATAGAAACCTAAATATTTCTTCAAAATCATCAACATTAGAATCAGCGATAATTTGTCTAATAATATTAAATTTAGGTTTTGCTTTTTTTAATTCATCTAAAACAGCAGACAAGTAACTAGTACCAACAAGTAAAGAATCATCAAGCGCTAATTGACCCTTATTATTACTTGCTTGGATAGTATTAAGCATTTTACGTAAGTCCGGATAGAACTTATTTACAATTTTACCAATGGCAGTTGGTTCATAACTAATGCTTTCCTTATCACAGATACTAGCTAAATGTACTGCTACCTCTTTTTTGGTAGGAGGAATTACTTTTATTGTTTGACACCTAGACTGTAGAGGATCAATAATACGCTCTACATAATTACAAGTTAATATAAATCTAGTCGTGCGCGAAAACGTTTCAATGATATTACGGAGAGAAGCCTGCGCCTGTATAGTAAGAAAATCAGCTTCATCCAGAATGACCACTTTAAGTGATTTAAATGAAGCCACACTCGCAAAACCTGATACTTTATCACGAATAGTTTCAATCCCTCTTTCATCAGAGGCATTAATATAAAGATGATCGCAATCAAGATTTTGAACACAAAGTTTTGCCAAAGTAGTTTTTCCTGTACCAGCGGGTCCATAAAATAAATAATTTTGAATATCGTTGTTATCTAATTGTTTTGATATTGAGGATTTTAAATTCTCATTACCAACATACGTATCCAAAGTTACTGGTCTGTACTTTTCGTTTAATAAACTATTGTCCGTATTCGCCATATAAATTAAATAATTTTTCTTTTGGTGGTTCAATTATTTGTTCTTCAGTTGTTATAGCATACAAAGAACTATTTAATGGTTCTAATCTATAATCACCTTTAAAACCTGTTTTAACCATATATGCTTCTAAAGCTTCAGTTAATGATTGGTGTATTTTACCTTCTGGTTCATCAGCCAATCTCCATTTATCGCCAGGAGGAATTCTCCTAGCGATTAATGTTTTGTTTTCTATTGTTTTTGTTTTATTTTGCATATCATCAATATAATGAAAATTATTACATCATCCCAGCCATGTTTTGATTTTCTAATCCACCTGTTGGGCTTTGTTTAGTACCATCATTTTCTTTATCTTGTGTAATAGTACATTCAGTTAATAATACAGTTCCAGCAACTGATGCAGCATTTTCAAGTGCTAATCTGGTTACTTTAGTTGGATCTATAATACCAGCATCCTTCATATTGGCAACTTCTTCAGTTTCTATATTATATCCTGCCCACTGATCATTACCTGAATTACATAACTGGTCTGCTAATATTTGTCCTTTAACATCTGTATAACCAGCATTAACTAGGATTTGATTAAATGGTTGTGCACATGCTTCTATTACAATTCTTGCTCCTGTTGAATCAGGTTTTATACCATTAGAAGCATATAATAATGCTGCTCCACCTCCAGGTACTATACCTTCTTCAATAGCTGCTTTTGTTGCATGCAAAGCATCATCAACTCTATCTTTCTTTTCTAGCATTTCAGTTTCAGTATTACCACCTACATGAATAATAGCTACTCCTCCAACGAATTTTGCGAGCCTGTTTTGTAATTGTTCCGTTTCGTATGGTGTTTGAGCTTTTTCGATTTGCTGTTGTAATTCTTCAACACGTGCTTCAATTTTCTCCACTGTTCCTTTTCCATCTACAATTGTTGTTTGATCTTTAGTTATTGTTATTGTTCTTGCTTCTCCAAACCAATCCCAACTAAATTTATCAAGTTTCATTCCTTTTTCTTTACTGAATACTTGACCACCAGTTGTTATGGCTATATCCTCCAAAACTAATTTTCTTCTTTCACCAAATTCAGGAGATTTTACAGCACATACATTAACTGTACCTCTCATTTTATTGACAATTAAAGTAGCTAAAGCTTCGTTATCAATATCTTCAGCTATAATAAGTAATGATTTTCCATTACTTGATACTGCCTCTAATATTGGTAATAATTCTTTAACTGAATTTAGTTTTTGATCTAATATCAATACAGCAGGTTCAGTTAGAACAGCTGACATTGTATTATTATTAGTTACAAAATAAGGTGATTTGTAACCTCGGTCAAATTGCATACCTTCTACTGTTTCAAGGTATGTATCTCCTGTTTTAGATTCTTCAATGTGTACTACACCTTCTAAACCTACCTTATCAATTGCTGTAGCAATTAATTTTCCAGTTTCAGGGTCGTTATTTGCTGATATAGAGGCAATTTGTTCTAATTGTCCTTCCTCAGATATATCTTCAGAAATCTTTTTTCTAAGGTTTGAAACTACTTCTTTAACTGTTTTATCAATATCTCTTTTGATTTTAACAGCATTTTCTTTATTATCTAAAGCTGTAAGACCTCTGTTGATCATTTCTCTAGCTAACAAAGTTGAAGTTGTTGTACCATCACCTGCTTTATTTGCTGTATTGATAGCTGCTTGTTTAATTAATTCAACCCCTAATTCTTCTTGTGGGTCTGCTAATACAACGTTTTTAGCTACTGTTACACCATCTTTTGTAGATTGGGGGAATTCACCCACACCTCTAAATAATACAACATTTCTACCATTTGGGCCTAAAGTTGATACTACTGCATCAGCTAATTTATTGATCCCATTCATTAATCCTGTTCTAGCGGATTTACCAAAGTTTATGTTTTTTTCCATTTTAAATGTCTGTTAAGTCGTTAAATTCTTGTTTAGTTAATTTTTCCTCAGTATCTTTTAAAGCTTGTTCAATTTGGGCTTCTGATGATACTCTACATAAGATTTGGTTTTCAGGGCCAACATAATACTCTTCACCATCAAATGGTAATTTAGTAAAACCTTGAGTAGGTAAAACAACCATATCTCCTATTTTAATAACCATAGGAATTAATTTACCAGTTGCTGTGTATCTACCTTCTCCTATTGCTATAACTTCTCCAAATTCATTTTTTTCCTTACCCATATCAGGAACAATAATATTCCCGTATAGTTGTTCTTCGTTTTCAATTGGTTTAACGATAACCGCATCAAATAATGCTTCTAATTTATTGCTCATCTTTTTTGTTTTTTAAGTAACTTTTAATATTATTTTCAATTGTTCTAAATTCTTGTAAAAATCCTTCTAAACTAGAATGGTGTTTTTTATCATGTAATTGATCCTGGGTTATTCTATTTAAAGCTTGTTCAAAATTAGAATGAAACGTTAATGCTTTAGTATATTCTTTACTTTTTCCAGTTGATCTAAAATGATTAGCATTGGATTGAATACGCTGATTTACAGTGTAACAATTGTCATCCCTTGTTATAAAATAAGGTTCTAGTGCTGGGTCTTCAATAAGAGTGTGTGATTTTAATTTTCTTGCCATATATAGTTTTTCAAGTTGATTTATACATCAATATACGAAAAAAACATTGCTAGGACACGTTTTTTTGGCGAAACTTTTATTTAATTTTGATAGATTTTGGTTTAGCTTCCTCAGCTAATGGGATAAAAATTTCTAATAAACCATTTGTTAAAGCTGCATCAATTTGAGTTAAGTCAAATTTAGGTGCAATTTTATACCTTAAATCGAATGATTTTTTAGATAAACCATTATGAATCATTCCGGGATGAATTTGACCATTATCCCCTCTTTCTTCATGAGGTTTTGTATAACTAATTTTTAAAATATCCCCTTCAATATCTAATACTATGTCTTTTTTAGTCAGACCAGTACAGGCGACTTCAAAATTAAGTCCTGCGTCATCGTAAAAAATATTAAGTGGGTGTGGTTGTTTTGTATCTGAAGCTGGTTGAAATGTGCTGTCAGAATTAAAGTGATTCCTAAATAGGATGTCGAAAGGACTTAAATGCCTCTCTAGTAATTGTAATGTACTCATATCATTTGTTTTTATGGAGCCGAAGCTTCCGGTTAATTTAATTTAAACATAACAAGTGCCCTA
>TARA_B110000438_G_scaffold302944_1_pt1 | contig 19184 bp, 14 predicted proteins | sample TARA_B110000438 | Tara Oceans TARA_B110000438 (sample SAMEA4398413) | marine metagenome | biome: Polar Biome; feature: [MES] marine water layer (ENVO:01000295) within the mesopelagic zone...; material: water (ENVO:00002006), including particulate matter (ENVO:01000060) such... | reverse complement strand
CGCCTCATTCCGTGACAGAGATAATTTGTTGCTCGTCCCTTCCAATGATGTCGAATCTCTTCGGAATATTTTTTCTCGTGCAGAAAAAGAGAAATTTTTCATCGAGTTAATGGCTATTGAACCAGTGCAGGGAGAAGGAAACCCCGGGCAGTGTGTCACACGAGAATTCTATGATGAGGCTCGGCGTTTGACACTTGAACACGGTAGCATGTTGTTGGTTGATTCAATCCAAGCTGGATTACGTGGGCAAGGATGCCTATCGATTATTGATTACCCTGGCTTCGAAACCTGCGCCGTCCCTGATCTAGAAACATGGTCCAAAGCTCTCAACGCTGGACAATTCCCCCTCTCTGTTCTGGGGTTATCTCCTCGTGCATCTGAACTCTATGTTGTCGGCATTTATGGAAATACGATGACTACCAATCCACGTGCGCTGGAAACAGCGATTGCAGTGCTAGATCAAATTACGCCTGAACTCAGGAACAATATCATGGAACGTGGAACTGAATTGGTTTCAAAACTTGAGCAATTAGCAGTTGAATTTCCAGATGTAATTATCAAGGTACAAGGTGCGGGGTTACTTTGTTGCGCGGAATTAAATCCTGAGACACATCCAGTGATTGGTTTTGGTCAGATTGAAGAGCAATGTCGAAAAGTGGGTCTTGGAGTCATACATGGGGGCCAAAACGCATTGCGCTTCACACCCCATTTTTCCATCACAACCGAAGAGATTGATCTCATCATAGAACTTGTTCGAAAATCCCTCATACTCCACGGTAGTCGTTATGGTGTTTGAGTGGTGAATCAGAATGTCAGGCTCACTAGAAATCCAATTCACAGATGTATACTCGCCGAGTGGTGATGGTCCAATTAACCACTGGATATCTGCCATATTGGTAGACGAAGAGCCTAAAATAGATCCAACAATTTACCATTGGGTTCACATTCGTGATGCAGAAGTTGCTCAGCGTATACTTTCGGAGAATAATATGGCCGGAACATTTCAGCTCTGTGGTCGTCGTGCTTGGACTCAAGCGATGGTAGTAGACGAAATAAAGTGCCTTTGGACCCGCTTTCAAAACGCCGTAGAGCATTCGCACACAGCCGAATCTCTGAGTGAGGTCCCTTCACCCGCAGCGGTCCGATATAGTGGTGAACGTCGGCGACCCAATCTTGGACCACTACATGACGCAATGATTGCTTGTGGCACAGATGGTTGGCGGCCGATGACGACCATGCGCGTTGGTTTGATGGAATGTATTGCCCATTCAGCCGAACAAGTCTGAACCAAGCAATGGAAGTAGAACACTCGCGTCCCCCTCCACAGTTACCTGAGGCGCATCAGGGTGAATTTTACCCCAAGAAATAGCCTCTTTCAATCGCGCACCAGATAGACTCCCATCGTACTCAGGTGCAGTTGTAATACCAACAGCAGAGTCCAATCCGTCACGATACTGATTCCACCAGATTACGTGATGCTTCGAAATGCCTCCTCCAATCATCAATGCGTGACTTTCATTACAGGTCCAGGTAAGATCAGATAGAACCTGTTCATCAGCCAAAAAGTCAATCATGAAATCTGGGTTTTTCTGTCGATGCATAAACAATTGAGCACCAATCGACCCATCGGATAGACCGGGGATTACAATTGGAATTCTGTGCTTTGCGGCCCAGTGTAACAAGCTACTCTCATCCTCAATACGATCTCCAAAAGCCCAACACAATTCGATACTCCCAAAACCGAGCCAAGGATTTTCGGGATTCATATTCCGTCGCTCAGCATCAATTTCATCAAGCCAAGGAAGAACCGATTTCTCAATAATATCTCCATAGCATTCATTGGGTATAATGACGTTGCCAAGGCGATTCAAACCTTGCTCCCCAAGTTCAACATCATCCAACTCAAAGGCACCGTGGTAGTAGGGTTGGAAGGTGCGCGCGATATCATGGTCAAGTGTACCGCATGTTGTGATGATGACATTGTATGCCTTGCGTTTTATCGCTTCAACGAAGAAACCACGAGTCCCTGTTGCACAAAGACATGCGGGAAATGAAAGCCAATTGAGTACCCCCTCGGTTTGTGACTTTGTGATTGCATTTTTGAGAATATTTCTAGCATGTGCAAGTTTTGTTGCCGTAAATCCACCCGCTTGTGCCATTTGATCAATCAGTGATGGGACTCCGCTGATTACGCTGAAATTGTAGTCCTCGACAGGTACGTCGAAATCATCGCGGTTTACCGGCATGTGAACGGCTTGGCGACCCACCACTCTCACTTGAAGTGGCGGGTCAAAATTATCAATTGATATTTAAGTTTTCCAATTGAAATATTCTATCCCTCAACTTGGCTGCTTTTTCAAAGTCAAGTCGTGTAGCAGCTTGATTCATTTCTCGTCTTAACCGCTCAATTAATTGTGTTTCTGAATATGTACTGGCTTCGGATACATCATCATCTGAGGGTTGAGATAAGTTGGAGATGATATCATTCCCCCATGAACCCGCACCGAGATCGAATTTAGTAATCAAATCACTATCCTTTTCTTTACTGCTTTGACCCGAAAAACCACCGACAAATCTCTTTCCACCAGTCATGCCTTTACCTGCGGTCCCAGCCAGAAGTTGTTCAGCCTCAATTCCCATTACTGGCAAGGGTTTCTCAATAGTTTTCGGGGTGATTCCATTCGCAATATTATGTTCAATTTGTTTTTGCCTCCGCTCGATTGTTTGGGAAATAGCAGATTCCATTGCGCGTCCCATTGTATTCGCATAAAGGATAACCCGTCCATTCTGATTTCTTGAAGCCCTTCCTATCGTTTGCAAAAGGCTCCGTTCATTTCGTAGAAAGCCTTCTTTATCGGCATCAAATATTGCAACCAAACTGACTTCAGGAATATCTAGGCCTTCGCGTAGAAGATTGATTCCCACGATTACATCTATGTGGCCAATACGCAATGCTTTGATGATTTCACTCCGTTCTAGTGTGTCAATCTCAGAGTGCAGATAGTGTGCTTTCACTCCCATACGTTGTAGATAATCAGCAACTTCTTCTGCGAATTTTATTGTCAGCACAGTGACCAAAACTCGTTCATTATTCTGTGCACATGCTGTAATTTCACCTAGTAAATCCTGTATTTGCCCCTCAGTAGGCCGAACTTCGATAGCGGGGTCAAGCAATCCTGTGGGACGGATTTCCATTTTGGAAATGCCTTGAATTTCACCCAAGGTATCTTTCAGCAATGGCTTTCGCTTTGCCTTTGGATCTACTTCGGGGATAGGCTGTCCTGTTGATTCACAAAGTTGACGTAATTCACGTTCACCTGGAGTTGCACTCACATAGAGTATCTGTGGAACCAATGCCTGAAATTCATGCGCCATCAGTGGCCTATTTTCTGCAGCAGAGGGTAACCTAAACCCATGTTCAATCAAATTTTCTTTTCTTGATTTATCGCCATGATACATGCCCCCTAATTGTGGTAGTGTGGCATGACTTTCATCCATGATAACCAAGAATTTTTCCTTCGAACCATGAAATGTCTTCGCACACGCGCCGAAGAAATCAAGCAGGCAGTATGGGCGTTCACCAAAATCACGCCCATCAAAGTGCATGGAATAATTCTCTACACTACGGCAGTGGCCAATTTCTCGCAGCATATCTAAATCGTAACGCGTTTTTGATTCTAATCGATGTGCTTCCAAATCCATGCCAGCTTTCTCAAAGAAATCCAATCGCTGTTGTAATTCAAATTCAATGTCCTCCAAGGCTTTTTCAAATCGTTCTGGCTCAGTCATGAAAAACTCCTTTGGGTGAATCCAAACCTCCTCTATTTCATCGATTGCTTCCCACGAAACAGCTTCACAGACCCGAATATTTGTAATCCCGTCCAAATCAAATCGAATGCGGATTGGGTCGTCACGACTGGGCATCCACAAATCGATCACTTCCCCCCTTAAGCGCAATTCACCTCGTGTAATTTCTCCCGTCACACGTCGATACTGCAGCGCAACTAATTCCTTGACCACTTCTTGTGGCTCCACTTGTTGTCCAACATGAAGTCGTGCATGCTGTTGCAAAAATGTCTCGGGGGGATTGAGGCCATAAATTGCTGAAACGGTTGCCACTACGAGTACATCAGGTCTTGATACCAATGACGCCACAGTAGAGAATCTCTCTTGCTCGATACGTTCGTTCAATGAAAGTTCCTTCTCGATGTATAAATCGCGCTTTGGGAGATAAGCTTCAGGTTGATAGTAGTCATAATGGGATACAAAATATTCGACTGCATTTCCTGGGAATAATCCCGACATTTCTTGCCAAAGTTGGCGTGACAGAGTTTTGTTATGGGATAGAATCAATGTCGGGATATTCAATGCTTGAATGATATTGGCCATAGCGAATGTTTTTCCCGATCCCGTGACGCCTAGCATCACACATCGAGATTGTGAGTTTCTCAATTGAGAAAGAGATTTCTCAATTGCTTTTTCTTGGTCACCCGCTAATCCATATTCCGAGTGGAGTTGAAACTTCGAAAACAAGGGGTCGAGATGAGTTTTTGCCGCGCCTTCAAGTGCCTTTGAGAGGTCAAATGGGTCCACATCATCACTCATGCAGCCATCAGTCCTCCAAGTAAAACCCAACCCGTGACAACGCTAGTGTAAAAGAAAATCTTTTGAAAATCAGCAAACCGTTGTTGTCCAATAATCACTCCTGCATTGATGATACACATGAGGAGAGCTGCACCCAAAAATGTGATTTCATCAATCGGATTTGCAATCGCAAAACATGCAAACCACAAGAGGGTAAATTGAACACTGGTTCGCAGAGTATGGTGCTCACCGAATCGAGCGGGGAAAGATTGGATTCCGTTTTGCTGATCATTTTCGATATCCATCAAAGCATAATTGAGGTCGAAAGCCGCAATCCAAAACATCACGCCAAGACATATCCAGAAAATAGTAGGGTACCAGTGTAATTCAGTAATAGCAGCCCACCCCAAATCACCTCCGACGATTCCGAGCCAAGCTCCAGCAGGTGCAAGTCCCAAACACAAACCAAGCCACAGATGGCAAGCCCACGTGATACGTTTTGTGTAGGGATAAATCACGAAAGCAAGCACAGGGAGCCAACTCATGGCGAGAGCAACTGAGTTCAATTGCCCTGCACCTAAGAGCAGCATTCCCATGAATAATGCACACAGTGACCAGGCAGTTTTCAGGGACATTTCTCCATTGGCCAGATGCCGACTAGACGTGCGTGGATTCTTTGCGTCAATATCACGATCGATGATACGATTTAGAGACATTGCCAAGCCCCTAGCACCGGTGGCTGCAATCAAAATCCATGTGAGTTGCATGGTGGTTGGCTCACCAGCAATCCATGCTCCGATGAAGACAAACGGGAGGGAAAATAGGGTGTGTTCTATTTTCACAAATTCTAGAATATTTTTCAAACCCACTTTCTCACCTCCAGTTCATACCATTCATCGACCTTTTTCTGTATATCTGGATTATGAATACAAACAGCAGGCCACCTGCGCACAGGTTTCTTCCCATTTTCGGAAGGGATTGGGGCGGTTGCATCCCAACAAACCCTGTTCTTCTCAGCTGAATAATGCAAATCTCGGCTTACTTCAAATCGACAGAAAAGTTGCCATAACAAGACTCGCATGATATCATCTGAATCTAAATCAACGCTATCGTCTGTGATGAATAACCAACGAAGATTATCTGAATTATTCAATTGCCAAATTGAATTCATCAATTGGGATATTTTATCCCTTTGTCGTTTTGCCCCATCTTCATTAACACCTTCTGTATTTTCTGATTCTAAAGGCCCACTTTCGATTTTTGTTGTGATGACCAGCATTGATGGGCGGATCCAACGATGCTGTGAGATACCACTTATTCCATCAAGTGAAATGTTAGGGGCGGCTTGCTCCCGTGGGGTCGATGCATCAATTAGGAGTTTAGAGTGAACACCTTCGTACGGGGCAGCATGTGCCAATTGGTCAGCAACCATTCCATCTAGCACGATCAAGTCATCGGAAATTGAAACATTTTGATCTAACACGTCAAGCAACGCATCAAGATTCTTGACATCATGCTCTGGTCCTGTGGCAACGATGGTTTTGAGGAACATCATTTGTCCAGCACCCCATAGCCCTAGTGCTGTTTTACGTGCTTGAGCTGGATATCGTTGCTTAGAGGAAACGATTGCGAGATTGTGAAAGCCCGTTTCCAATGGTAAGAACACATTACGTACATCTCTATGTTGGAATTGCAGGACTGGGAGAAATGCATCTCCAATTGCTTCACCCAGATACCCATCCTCCATCGGTGGTTTACCTACAATGGTCATGGGCACAACCGCATCTTTGCGGTGGGTTATCGCTGTTACATGGAGTACGGGGAATTCTCCTTCGAGTGAATAGTGTCCAAAGTGATCACCAAACGGTCCCTCCGTTCGATTTTCTCCTGGAATGGTGTATCCTTCAATGACAACATCAACTTCGGCAGGTATCCACAAATCTTGAGTCAGACACTTGGTGATTCGGAGACGTTTTTGGCCCAACAATCCTGCGAACATGTATTCCTCAAGATTATCTGGTAGCGGAGCAATTGCACTGAACATCACTTCGGGGGGCCCTCCTAGGCAAATTGCAACCGGCATTTTCCCTTCACTAGATGCAGCATGATCGGCTCCATGCTTGTGCATCTGCCAGTGCAGCCCTACTTCGGTTGGGCTGAATACTTGGGCCCGATACATACCCATGTTATGCTCATTTGTAGATGGGTCTTTGGTGACTACCAATGGCAATGTAATGAATGGCCCTCCATCCATTGGCCAAGTTGTAGGAATCGGTAGTTTGGTTAGATCAGGTTCAGCCATTCTGACCTGTTGGCATGCACCCCTTCGGACTTTCTTTGGAGGAAGTGAGAGCGCCTTCATGGCGAGTGGCCAAGCTTTCCAAGGCCGTTTCACAAAGGTTCCGATATCAGGTTTCATGAGGTCTGTTAATCTCCTCCCAATTTCGCTTGGTTCCTCGACACGTAATGCCAGATTAGTTCGTCGTCTTGTTCCGTATAAATTCATCGCTAATGGGAATTTTGAGATACTTCCATCAGCAAGTATAGGTTGCTCAAAAATGACAGCAGGGCCACCATTCTTGACGAGCTTATCAGCGATGCATCCGGCTTCTAGATTACAATCTACAGGATGTGTGATTCGGATGAGGTCTGCCTTGTCCTCCAACGAGCGGAGGTAACGTCCGAGTCGGCGCCATCCCATGGTCTCCGGAAACGTTCCCCCTATCAAATCCAGCGGGCGCGCGCCGGTGCCTACGGCACCGAGGGATTCAAGGTCCGTATCGACCGTATCCCCCTCTAATGGCAACCGAGTGTGATGTCCTCGTCGTCGGGGCTGGGCCCGGTGGAGGTGCTGCAGCATTGCATGCTGCTCGAGCAGGATTGTCGGTAATTCTCATCGAGGATCACGCCGAAATCGGCACCCCTGTCCATTGTGGGGAATGCTTGTCCGACATCGCAGTTGCCAATCTCGAATTAGAACTACCTGAATCAGTAATCAGCAAGCGTGTTGATGGTATTCGAGTCATCTTCCCCGATGGAACTGAGAAGCGCCTTTCAGAGCCGGGCTATGTCCTTGAAAAGCACCTGTTTGAACAGTGGATTGCCGATGAAGCAGTTGCCGAAGGGGCGACCCTCAATTTGGGCCACAAACTGTCTGGAATGACTCGCATTGAATCAGAAGGTGTATTCATTGGATGGCAATGTGAAGGCAAGGGTGATGCATTTCCCATTACGACAAAAATCATCATCGACGCATCTGGCGTTGCTGGTGTATGCTCCAAATTAACCAAACTCAACGAGCGCCCGAAAGTCATTGCAGGAATCCAATACGAAATGCATGATGTTCCCACTGATGGATATCTCGACTTTTACATTTGGCCGAAATATGCAAAGAAAGGCTATCTTTGGATGATTCCAAAATGCGATGGTCGCGCCAATGTCGGCCTTGTTAGTGAGGATAAGAAAGGCCTTGTAAAAGACTTGGACGCGTTTATCGACATCACGCATTTCTCGGATCTTGAAATTACAAACCCACCTTGGCGGGACGGCTCAGTGTCTGTTCGTGGATTCGGAGGTACGATTCCAATTTCAGGTCCACATGAACGAACATATGCAGATGGTTTGATGCTCGTCGGTGATGCTGCAGGATTCACCTCACCTCTGTTTGAAGGTGGTTCCCACCTTGCCCTCAAATCAGCAGTATTCGCAGCCCAAACTGCAAAATCGGCAATCGAATCAGGGGATCTTTCCGGTTCACATCTCGTTGCCTATCAGGCGGCATGGAAACATGAATTTCCACCTTATGGGAAAATCCTCAAAGGCAAGACAGCGCTTTACAATCTCAGCGATGATGAGATGTCATTGATGGGTCGGTGTTTCCCTCAGGAAATGTCAGCCATGGGGCCGCATGGAAAAGCAATGGTTGGTCTACGTCTACTGGTTCGAAAACCCAGTCTATATTTCCGTCGAATCGTCCCGGCAATGCTCGCATTTGGTTACAGCCGTGCGAAGTACTACGGATGGTGAATCGATGAGAAAACTCCTCGGTATTGCATTGATGTTGCCCTTTACTGGATTGTTGTTTTTCTTCCTTTTCGATTTTTCGAATATCGAATACGTTTGGCTTCACGGCGGCTCGGATTTACCACTTCTATACAGAATCAGCGCTATTTGGGCGGGTCGTGAGGGCCCCTTGCTACTCTGGATTGCCATGCTGGGAGCACTCATCCTAATCGATGGAGAACAGCATCCGACAGAAACAGATAATCAACACCAACTTCGACTTCGCTTGTTGGTTGGTTTCTCATCACTACTTCTCCTCATCGCACTGATGTTGAATCCATTCCGTGTGACCCCCAGCGATGTGATTTCCCGCCCTGGTCTGAACGCTTTATTGCAAACAGATTTGATGGTCATTCACCCTCCAATGATTTTTGCTTTTTACACACTATGTGTGGGTGTGGGTGTACATGCCATCTCAGCCATGCTCTTTCCGGGTGCGCCCGCGCGAGACAGAATCCTCCACCTCGCACGTCCTGCATTGTGGGTCGGCACACTCGGCGTCGGTCTTGGAGGTCTGTGGGCTTACACTGTATTGGATTGGGGTGGATATTGGGCATGGGATCCAGTAGAGACCGGTTCTCTATTACCATGGATTTCACTGATTGTTCTGCTTCATCTCAGATTACCCAAGGGTATGGCCAATGAAGATCATTGGTTTATCGGCATGGGGATTGTACCCGCGTTCTTCGCCATTCATGCCACACTCGTCACACGTGCAAATGGTGTTTGGGCCAGTGTGCATGCGTTTGTTGCCGAAGGTGAAATCGACCCATCCATGGGCCCGATTCAACGTATTTTGGAATTAGGTTTTCAAGATGGTGCTGGGCTTGAGGTACATCTCTATCTGCTCACCCTGTTCTGTATGATGTGGTTGGGTACGCGACATTTTGCAAATTCTGAAGAGCAAGAATGGGCCCCTTTGGCGATTATTGCAGGCGCGCTTCTTGGTTCGTGGATGGATACAGTAGAGGTTGGGATTCTGGCTGGTGTTTTTGCCTTCTTGTTGTGGAATCAATATGCCTCTAAAGAGCGCATTGTGTGGATGGCCGCTGGGGTGATGTTAATGCTCTTCAGTTACTGGGCTTTCCTACTAACGGTGACCGCTACAATCATTGGAATGCTTTGTTTCTTATCACCTATGTTTTTGATGGGTGATCAAGAAGATCCTCCGTTGAATTGGAAAGATGGACGTTGGCAGCAACGACTTGTTCTATGGATCCCATTGGCAGTTGGTTCCCCCTTCCTTTTACTCACATGGCTATTGCTGCTCGCTGAAGTCGATGGCACCAATCTCGCGTGGCACGAAATATTTGGTTTGCCACTTCTCTGTCTTGTAGCTCTCGGCCTTATGGTTTACAGTTGGCGTAAAGTCGTCAAACCACATCTAATTCCACGATTACTGGGTGGTATGATTTTGGTTAGCATATTGTTTGCTTACACGATGGGTGATGCATTACCTGGTGATGCTGATCATGATTTTTCGGACGGAATCACAAGAGGCATGATTGCAGGTTTTGCTTTACCGTTGTTTCTATTTTCAATTCCCCCAATGGCGCGATTGGTATGGGTGAGATATAGGGAATTTCAATTGCGTCGTAAACCACTGCAATTGCGTCGAATGGCCATTCATGTTGCCCACCTTGGAATCCTCCTCTTGTTGGTAGGACACGTGTTCACCACAACACTGGTCCAGCGCGGAGATCCAAGCCACATCGTGATGCTTGCAAAGGATACCCCCGTCGAGCATGGGGATTATTGGTACACATTCACTGAGTTAACAGCAACCAGTCCTGATGATGATGAATGGGATGAAGATGTGGGTGATGGAAAAATCATCGTCACGGTGGAAGTTCGAAAAGAAGCCGAGGGTGAAATCATTGCAACGCTGACACCGGGTATGTTGCGATTTGACGAAGGTAGTATCAATGCACGACCTGAAACTGATATTTGGCACCGCCCGCATGGAGACCTTGTGATGATATTCGACCAGAGTCAAGCGAATGACCTTTCATGGATATCGGTAACAATGCAACAGGGTGAATCAGTCGATCGTATTCGGGTTGTCATCTATGATTTGACGGGCAGCCATTTGGTTTGGACGGGTTGGACACTGATTCTGATTGGTACCGCATTGAATTGGATTATGACCCCTTCAATTCAGAAAGATGAGGAAGAATGAGCCCTACGGGCTCGCGGCTTTCCCATACGCACGCTCATAAAGGGGAAGTCGGTCGCCGGCTCGCCCACAATGCTGGGTAGGTGAATAAAATGGAAAACGGTTCCATCGTACATATCGACTACGACCTATACAATGCAGATGATGAAGTCCTCATCGAGACCACCCGTGAGGCGGTCGCGAAAGAGGCAGAACAGCATGATGAAAATCGAACTTACACCCCCCTCATTACCGTCATAGGGGCTGGGACTCTCATTGCTGGATTTGAATCCCATTTGGCTGAAGCAGATGCTGAAACAGATTATGAATTTGACATTGCACCTGAGGATGCATATGGCGAGCGCGATCCCACTGCTGTTGAGACAATGGGTCAAGATGTCCTAGCACGCTCCGTGAAGGACCCAGATAGCCTTGCTATTGGTGGCCCCGTCGAAATCAACGGCAAGCAAGGAGTCCTTCGAATGGTTCGAGCTGGCCGTGCTCGCATCGACTTTAATCACCCTCTTGCTGGACGCACACTACGCTACAAGTACCGCATCGTCAAGGTCATTGAAGACCGTGCAGAGAAAGTGAGTACACTCCTAGAGACCAACACCGGCCGCGATGGTTTCGAAGTCGCTTTCGATGGTGATGATTTGACCATTACCCTCCCTGAATTTGTTGCTTACGATCAGAATTGGGCATTCACCAAGTTCAGTCTTATTCGTACATTGCGTGACCATGTTGGGGTCGAGACAATTGTATTCCGCGAAGTTCACGAAGCACGCCAAGTTGGCGAAGAAGAGTGAAGCAATCGCTTTGAAGTGGTAACCTGAGCGATACCCATGGCTGACGATAGCCCGGTCCTTTCGGAGGTACCATTACCCGATCATCAATTCTCGCTGATGGAACGCGGTGCTGCCACTTTGATTCTGACTGCAATCATCCTACTATTGGGTGCTATTGCGGGTCAAGATATCGCACCAGGAAACATCCTATCGGATGGATACGAATCCTATTTCATCGAACCACATACATTGGATGCAACATCAGGAGATGCAGGTTACAATCCAGTGGATACTCTTGCCTATTCCTTCTTGCTCGTATCCTTCGTTGTCGTTATTTCCGGTTGGTTGAGGCGAATCGGAATCCCAGCAAGGGATAGTTCAGTACTTGCTTTGGTTCCATGGGTTATTTGGGCATCACTTGGTGAAGTAAACGAAGATGGACACCTATTTTCCCCCGAGGGATTAGGTGGTTTATTCGTGTCACCACTGATACATTTCCAAGTCGCGGCTTGGGTGATTGTGACAGGTTGGATGTGCCATAGTGTGTCGAAGAGTGCAGGTTCTGAAAATCGAACGGCCATCACTCAATTGGCGTTCATCTTGGTATGTCTACAGATTGTAGTGTTCATGCCTGATATAGGTCGACATTGGGAAAATGATGTTACATCTTTGATAATTTCGCCACTCTTCCTTGCACCCATTGTCGGACTTTTGTTCATCATTTTGATCCACCCATTCATGGAGTGCTGCACTGCCATTGAGCAAGGCCTCATTCAGGTGGGCCTTGGTGGGTGTTTCATACATTTATCAGGCTGGCTCATGCTTTACACTGAGCCTTTGAATAATCGCACCCCAATCTCATTGGTACCTTTGGCAATGATTGTTATTGGCCCCCTCATTCTTTGCGTAGTACTATGGTTTTCTGGGCAAAAAGCACGTTCTCAATTACGCCACATGGGACTCGAGCCAGGCATCATCCCTGAAGGGGTATCGTTGGATGATTGGGATCGACAACATTCGTCCACTTGGGAACGCATGGAATCCCTCACACCCCGCGCCACCCTTGGACTCCCAATCATCCTTCTTGCAATGTATGGGCAAATGGTTGATGGTCTTGCAACCAGCGTAGGATTAGAGAATTACGGATATGGTGAGAAACATGTCCTCTCGCAGAAGGTCATCGATATTGCGGGAACGGCTTGGGGTTTTGGTGTACTCAAGTTTGGTCTTGCAGCCATGATCTGGTGGCTCTTTGCAACAGCACGATTTGAACATCGGCACCGCCATTTGCGCTTACTAGTGATTTTGTGCCTCCTCGTAGTTGGGTTGGCTCCTGGATTGAGAGATGTTCTCAGGATGACGCTAGGCGTTTGAAACGGGCGAGTGTTCAAGGCCAACCTCGTAGTCGCACCCCCTAAGGGGTGCGCATGGACCGACTTCAGAGCCGAGTCAATTCCTCGGATGCGTCATTCAAGTCAAACCATGGGTACAACACTGCACTTCTCGCAACATTACGTGAGCGAATTGACGCTGTTCAACAAGGCGGTGGCGGAAAATATGTCGATAAGCACCGAGGTCGGGGCAAGGCACTACCACGTGAGCGAATCTCAGCTATTTGTGACCCCGGTACACCATTTCTCGAACTATCCCCACTTGCAGCATATGACCTCTATGATGGCCGAGCAGCCAGCGCAGGCATGGTTACCGGTGTGGGGGTTGTCCATGGCAAAGAATGCCTATTCGTAGCCAATGATGCAACGGTCAAAGGCGGGTCATACTACCCGATGACTGTCAAGAAACACATTCGCGCGCAAGAGGTTGCGGATGCCAATCACCTACCCTGCATCTACCTGGTTGATTCAGGTGGTGCCTTTCTTCCGATGCAAGATGAGGTTTTTCCAGACAAAGACCACTTTGGGCGTATCTTCCGCAATCAAGCGATTATGAGTGGAAAAGGCATTCCACAGATTGCAGCGGTTTGTGGGTCCTGCACAGCAGGGGGTGCTTATGTCCCAGCCATGTCTGATGAATCAATCATAGTCAAAGGCAACGGGACAATCTTCCTCGCAGGTCCCCCCTTGGTCAAGGCAGCAACGGGTGAAGAAGTTACGGCAGAAGATTTGGGTGGGGCTGACCTCCACACAGCACAATCAGGGGTCGCTGACCACTATGCTGAGGATGAACCGAGTGCATTGCGTATGGTCCGCAACATCGTTGAGAATCTCAATACCGGTGTGAAGACCAAGTTGGATGTGCAAGCACCTGAAGATCCAGCCTACCCAACTGATGAGATACTCGGCATCATCCCCGAAGATAATCGAACACCTTTCGATGTACGAGAAATTATTGCACGTATTGTCGATGGTAGCCGCTTCCATGAGTTCAAGGCTAGGTATGGACCAACCCTCATTTGTGGTTTTGCTCGGATCCACGGATACCCTGTCGGCATTGTCGCAAACAATGGGATTCTTTTCTCTGAGTCATCCCTGAAGGGAGCACACTTTGTGGAACTGTGTGGGCAGCGTGGCGTGCCCTTGGTATTTTTGCAGAACATTACTGGGTTCATGGTCGGGCGTGATTATGAAGCCGGTGGTATCGCCAAGGATGGTGCAAAACTCGTGACAGCAGTATCCTGTGTCCCTGTACCTAAGTTCACCGTTATCATTGGTGGCAGCCATGGTGCCGGTAACTATGGTATGTGTGGGCGTGCTTACGACCCACGATTCCTCTTCATGTGGCCCAACAGCCGCATCTCTGTTATGGGTGGGCCACAAGCTGCCGATGTCCTTGCAACGGTAAAGCAAGATCAGAGGGCTCGGGAAGGTATCGAACCGATGACTGACAGCGAATGGGATACGTTCCAAGCACCCATACTTGAGAAATATGAAGTGGAAGGGTCACCATATTATTCAACGGCGCGATTGTGGGATGATGGCATCATCGATCCGCGTGACACCCGCGATGTCCTTGGTTTGGCCATTAGTGCCAGTTTGAATGCACCGATGCCAGATACTAATTTTGGAATATTTAGAATGTGAAGGAGCAATTGAAATGTCAAATTTTGCAATTGAAAATTTAAAGCCAGAAACAAGCCTTTGTACGCTTGAAATAGAAGGTGCTGTAGCTCATTTGACCTTGACCCGCGAAGGCGTGTACAACGCCCTTAATATCCAACTCATCACCGAAATCATCTCTATTCTAGAATGGACCAAGGAACGCTCAGTTGGTGAACGTGGCTCTTTGCTTGATTCGGCAGGTCATTCCTATCTGCGCGTACTCATATTTTCGGGAGCAGGCAAGCACTTCTGTGCGGGTGCTGACATCAATATGATGAGGGCTGCTGGCGCTAAAAGTCTTGAAGAAAACCGAACAGACTCTGCGAGACTTGATCGATTGTTCAACAGCCTCTGGTCGCATCCATGCTTCACTATTGGAAAGATCCAAGGTGTTGCCCTAGGTGGCGGTGCAGGTCTCATCGCTTGCCTTGACCATGTCATTGTTGAGCCTGGAACTCGTATCGCTCTATCTGAAGGGAAATTGGGAATCCTGCCAGCGGTCATTGGACCCTATGTGTACCGTAAGGTTGGCAGTGCAGAATTCCGCAGACTCGCAATGTTGGCAGGGCGTATTGGGTCCGAGGAAGCATTGCGGATTGGATTGGTCAGCCAATTATCCGAGTCACTAGAAGGGGCTGAATCCGTCATCATCGATGAGATTCTAACGACCGGGCCGATGGCCGTTTCTGAAGCAAAGAGACTCACATTAACCTTTGATCGCTGGAGAGGTACTGATGAAGAGTTAAGGCAATGGACATTGGACAAAACCAGTGCAATGCGCGGCTCTGAAGAAGGGCAAGAGGGTCTTGCCTCATTCCTTGAAAAGCGTGCACCTAATTGGAAAGAGGAGTGAAATCCAGATGGGTGGACCTGATTGGATGGAGGGTGCACCACACCCGATATCCAAAATATTGGTCGCCAATCGAGGTGAAATTGCGTGCAGGATATTTCGTTCATGCGCTGAATTAGGATTGGGCTCAGTCGCAGTCTATTCAGAAGCAGATCGTGGGTCTTTACATCAGCAAACAGCAGACGAATCAGTGTTCCTTCCAGGAGATACTCTTGCTGAGACATATCTCAATGTTGAAGCGATATTGGCCGCGGCCGCAGAGACCGGTGCGGATGCGGTACACCCTGGATACGGTTTTCTTTCAGAACGCAGTTCCTTTGCCAATGCTGTCAAAGATGCAGGTCTTATTTGGATTGGTCCATCTGCATATGCAATCGATGAGATGGGGGACAAAATCAGTGCTCGGAGGGCCATGGTCACCGCAGGCGTACCAGTCATACCTGGTGAAGAACTACCATTAGACAATCCAGATGAAATGGTGGATGAACTTGTCCGTGCTGCTACTCGTGTGGGTTACCCATTGTTGCTGAAGGCAAGTGCAGGTGGAGGTGGTAAAGGGATGCGTGTGGTCCGCGAACCACGTAACCTACAGAGGGAATATGCTGCCGCAAGCCGTGAGGCTGTAGCATCATTTGGTGATGGAACAGTCTATGTCGAACGCCTCCTTGAGAAATCTCGTCACATCGAAGTTCAGATATTATCCGACACACTAGGGAATACAGTCCATTTGTTTGAGCGGGAGTGTAGCATCCAACGCAGGCACCAGAAAGTCGTCGAAGAATCACCTTCGCCAGTATTAGGTGAGTTGACCCGTCAGCGGATGGGGGAAGCAGCGGTAAATGCAGCCAAGGCTGTTGATTACGAAGGTGCAGGAACGGTTGAATTTCTCCTCGCTGAAGATGGAGAATTCCATTTTCTTGAGATGAATACACGCCTGCAGGTCGAGCACCCGATCACAGAATGTATCAGTGGCGTCGATTTGGTCGTAGAACAAATTCGAGTTGCTGCAGGTTTACCGCTTCCATTTGTTCAATCAGACCTTTCCATTCGAGGTCACGCCATTGAGGTACGTATCTATGCCGAAGATCCAGCAAATAGTTTCCTTCCAGCCATTGGCCCTTTGGCGATATTCCGTCCACCCACTGGTCCAGGCATTCGATTGGATACCGGTGTTCGTGAAGGGGATGAAGCCAGCATCGATTTTGATCCGATGCTTGCCAAATTGATTGTGCATGCACCTGAACGCGAGGCAGCCATTCGCAGAATGAAGCGAGCCTGTGAAGACTTTGTGTTGCTTGGTGTAACGACAAACCTTGGATTCCTGTGTGATATTATGGCGCACCCAGCATACCATGCGGGTGAGACAACAACTGATTTTATTGAAGTTAATTGGCCAGATGGGTGGGACGTAAGACCATCTGATACGATTCCATTTGTGGCTGCTGCAGCTGAGCACTATGGGCTCTCGCGCAAAGCGTTGACAGTTGAAGCTGAAGAAGGTCGGGGCAGCCCATACAATCCATTCCTGTCCCTACGGAGGTCCTTCCCCTGAAGGTGATTGCTATGGTAGATCTAAGGGATAAACAAGGCCGTCGTTGGCAAATCACCATCGGGTCAAGCGAAGCGACTTGTGACGATGAAATAGTAACGAATGAACACACATTCGAAATCGATGCACGTCCCAATCGAATGTGGATCGATGGCCAATTAGCCCATGTCGCCAAGGTTCGTGACGACTGGTGGGTCCATCTTGATGGGGGCATACATGTTATTGCAATCGATGAGCAGGGTGCGGGTGGTTCAGGGGATGAAGGTGGAATGACTGCACCAATGCCGGGCAAGATACTCGAAATCCTATGCAATGTAGGCGATCAGGTCGAAACTGGACAAACCCTCATTGTCATGGAAGCGATGAAAATGGAACATCGAATTGCAGCCAATGGGTCAGGGGAGATTGTGGTGATTCACCATGGTGTGGGTGAGCAAGTTGATGCAGGAGCGGTATTAATCGATATCGAGGAAACCGAATAATTCAATTGAAAATTCAATTTTTCAATTGAATAATCTATTCACTTCCAGTGTACCAACGGCCCTGGAATGAATCATCGGTATTATCTACGTGGACGAAGAGAGAGAATGCGGTCCAAACAAGGGTGTTGAATCCATCACCTAAATTGTCAGAACTACCGGCCTTGCCTACCATGAAATCTAGTGTATCGGTTGGGCTGTGCCATTCCTGCCAAAATGAAACATCACCACCAGCGCTAAAGAAATTGAAGGTTGCATACCCTGATGAGAAGAATGAGCAATGATCGCTTGCGCATGATTCAGCAGCCTGCCAATAGATGTCATTTGAAGCAACATCATGAAAATTCATTTCATCCTCTACAACTAATCGTACCCATTCTAGCATGATTGAGAGATTCTCGTCACTTGCCCCTGCTGCTGCGATTGAAAGGTCATATGGACCATATCCAGGTGGTGGTATGATGGGGTAGTTCAGCGAGACCATATCGAAATTCAAGTATGCCTTTACTGCTTTATCTTCTGGAAGATGGTTAACGAATGCAGCACTTCCAAGCAGCCCTTCTTCTTCACAGGCCCAAAGAGCAGCGACAACAGTATGGTCCCATTCTCTTGAAGCAATGGCCTGAGCAACTTCCATTGATACCGTTGATCCACTGGTGTCATCATTAGCGCCTTCAGTGGTACCCCCACCTGGTGGAGTGAAAGCATACCCCACATCGAAATGACCTCCGAGAATGATGTATTGGTCAGGATACACATTGCCATATTTGTAACCGACAACATTGAGTTGGTTTGGGTCATCATCGTATCGTGTCACCTCGACAAAGTCAAAGCCGTAATCTTCCCAGATGACCTTCATTGCTTCTGCTGCCGCTTCGTAAGTTGCACCACCGCCATGGAGATCGGCAGAAGCACACCAACGATTGTTCCAATCAGTAGTGAGCATATCGATGGTATCGAAGGCTCTGCGACCATCCACCAGCATCATCTCATCACTATCAATGAGTTGCATGGTGATATTTTCAACTTGGTTTCCAGCCGTAACAATGAGTTCAACATCAGTTCTTTCACTGTCAAGGATAAGGATTTCAAAATCTTCAACATCAGATGAAAAAGTCATTTCCAAGTTGTCTCTAAAGACACCATCATCATCAACAAAGAAGAGCCCTGCAGTTCGATTCACCGTCCATTCCACATTGGATTCAACATGGATTGACATTATTTGGCCCCGCACCGCTTGCTCAATTGGGTCAATGGACAACTTGACTCCCACATCTTCGGGTGGGTCGCCAAAGCAGCCACTAAATGAGGCTAGAAAAATTAGCAATGTCAGCATGATGGCGCGCATGACATCACCATTCACAAGGCTCTAGGTGTGTCTTTCCACCCATTCTAGACACCAAACATTCTGGTACAAGAACACGCCCATCTTCAAGCTGATTTTGTTCCATGATAGCAACCAGCGCCCGACTGGTTGCAACCGCTGTCGAATTGAGTGTGTGCACTGCAGCATTGCCTTCAGTAGTCCGATATCGCATTCGGAGGCGATTGGCCTGATAGTCGGTGCAATTTGAGCACGAGACAATTTCTTTGTATTCTCCTCGTCCAGGCAACCAAGCCTCAAGATCATACTTCTTTGCGGCCACAGTTCCCATGTCACC
>TARA_B110000438_G_scaffold191764_1_pt1 | contig 19212 bp, 16 predicted proteins | sample TARA_B110000438 | Tara Oceans TARA_B110000438 (sample SAMEA4398413) | marine metagenome | biome: Polar Biome; feature: [MES] marine water layer (ENVO:01000295) within the mesopelagic zone...; material: water (ENVO:00002006), including particulate matter (ENVO:01000060) such... | reverse complement strand
ATATGGAAAAAGACTGATGCTTGGCTGGATACCCACAAATTTTATACCTGGCAAGATCATCGAGTTTATGTCGATCAGATCAATAAAGAAAAGCATGCTGGAATAGAAAATTGGAGGATTCCAAATAAACAGGAAGCCTCCACTCTCGTTGACAAAACTGGGACTAAAAACTGCGAGGATAAAAATGGAACAATGTTTCCTCTTGACCCGATTTTCGATGAGGGTTGTGTTGCGAACACTTGGATTAGTGAATGCTCTGATCAGCAAATTATCCGTTACGATTTAAAAATAGGTTTGGATACTCCTTATCCTGGAAATGATGTTTGGTCATCTATGCGGCTGGTAAGTAAACCGGGCGAAGCCTCTGTTGCAATTGGAGCTGAATCCAATCCAGTAGAGCCAGTTGTTTCGAAAGAAAAACCCGCAGTTAAAGAATCCCCTGGAGCAGTTGCCACACCCGCAGCAACAAAGTCATCTAGCGGTTCAGTTCCTCGTCCAGTAAGTAGGGCTCCTGTATCCGAAGAGGATAAGGCAATTTTTAAAGAAAGAGCTAAGGCTTGGGCAGCAGAGAAAAAGAAATAAAATTTAGTTATCCTTCTCGCAACCATTTTTTGATTACTGCAGAAGTTTGAGCAGTCTTACGTTTGGCCATTTCTTCTGCATATATCTTGACCCATAATGGATTTTCTGGACCCATTATCGTTGCCTTCGATACTTTGGGTTTGATTTTTTTCTTCTTGATAGTGGGTTTTCCTCCCAAATAGAGGGAACGCTTGCCAAGCTTTCTACTTCTTAAAATAAAAGCAGTTAGGGTAGCAATACTGAAAGTGATCAAGAGAATTATGAAAATAGGTTTCATTATGTTTAAGAATCCGATATTGCAAATTTAATAATTAAGTCACCCCGTTTTTTTCCCCACAAAATAGCCGCTCCACTTTTAGGGACGCGAAGTTCCTCCCCTGTAAGGGTGCATTCTTCAACTTCTATAGTTTTAACGGTGTCGAGCATTTTGACATCAAGCGACCCTCCAGTTTCTGCTAATTCAGGAGGAATTAGAACTTCCATGTAGACATCATTTTTTTTACGTTTAAAAATAGGGTGAGGCATGGTGCAAACTCTTAGAAACAAATCTCCTGGTGGGCCATCATTAATTCCTTCTCCTCCTTCGTTTAGAAGACGAAGGACGTATTGATCTGCGACCCCGGGGGGTATTTTTACGCTTAAATCAGCTTCTTTTACAACCTGCCGTTTTCCTTTGCACTCCCTACATGCTTTCTCCTCAGTTTCACCAGTTCCTTTACAATTTTCGCAGCGGACATATTTTTCGTATTTGTATGAAATGACTCCACCGAGCGCAACAGTAACAAAATCTACATCGACCATAAATTGAAGGTCAAACCCTCTGGTAGGAGCATTGGGGTCGTGAGGTTGAGGGTCTTCTGATGATTGGCTAAAGGGGCTTTCTTGCTGCTTTTGACTTTTGGATTCTTGGTTGCCGAATCCATATCCCCAACGATCAGGCCCAGAAGAGCCCCAGCCTTTTGATGAACCTCTAGATGGACCTTTTTGAGAGCGATTCCGGTCGTATTCCTTGCGTTTTTTAGTGTCGCTTAAAACACCGTAAGCCTCAGACAAAACTTTAAACTGATTTTCTGATTTTTTACTTCCTTTATTAGCATCTGGATGAAATACCTTAGCCCGCTCACGGTAGTTTTTTTTAATTTCGCTTGGTTTCGCGTCTTTAGCAATACCAAGAATTTTATAATAATCCCTTTTAGTCACAGCGTTCCTTTTATCAGTTTCGTCAAACTAAAGGAAAATTTAAAATGAAGATCCCATTTTATAGAGATTTTGGCACAACATCAACTTTCATGCCCGTCGAGTAGGTTTGCAGTATGGTTTTCTATTGAAAGAATGGAATTGATCAAAGAAAGAATAAAATTAAATTATGGAGAATAAAAAACACTAGAGATAAATAGATTGAATTATATCTCAAAGTAATTTTTATTTAGAGAGATTTCCCCTGAGTCAAAGGCTTCTTCGTGCTGATTATCAAGAAGCAGTACAAGCCGCCCTAGGGAATCAATCCTCATAGCGGTACCAGTGGTTATAGTCGATCCATGCTGGATGGAGACCCTTTTACCAAATAAGTTTGAGTGGAACCCCCATTTTTTAATCACGGAGTTTCCACCATCAGTTAAAAAACCATGATACTCGCGATCTATATTTTTTAATAGCGATTGAATTACGTCCAGTCGGTTTGTCGGTGATCCATTTATTATCCGTAGAGAGGTTGCTGTTTTATTTAAATCCTCGGGAAATTGCCCTGCAACTTGGTTGGCATTTATGCCGATTCCGATAACAAGAAAACAGGGGTTTTCTTTGTTTGGTATCATTTCACATAATAAGCCGCATACTTTTTTACCATTAATGAGTATGTCGTTTGGCCATTTTAAATTAGCGCTCTGATGACTAAATTCGTTAATGGTTTCGATTGCAGAGACCCCAGCGACCAGAGTAATGAGTGAAAGTTGATCAGTTTTGAGAGGGGGCTTCAATAAAATTGATAAATAAACGCCAGTTTTTGGAGGTGAATGCCAGGATTTTCCCATTCGCCCTCTACCACCAGTTTGAGAGTCGGCCACTATTACCAGCCCTTCAGGGGCATTACTCTTTGCATACTCTTTGGCTAAGTTATTGGTTGAATCAATTTTGGGAAGAAAAACGATATTAGCTCCTATATGGATGCAGTTAAGGTTTTGTTTGAGATTTTTAGCGCCAGGTTCGTAGTCGTAGTTCATAAATGATATTTTTTTGGTTGTGTATAAATTAAGAAGCTTAAGTTTGGATTCTAAAGATAAATTTTGATTATTCCAATCAGAATAGGTTTCTTTTTAAGATAAACGGCTTAAAGAAAACAAGAATGCTTGAAAAATAAAAAAATAGATTGAAATACTTTTAAAATATTGTTAAAAGGCATTGTCCATAAATGGACGAAGCCAGTTACTTTTGTCGAATCGGGCTTAGATTTTTACAAAATTAGGGGAGAGTTAGAATGAAAAGATTTGCTGGTATATTTGTTTTGTTGCTATTAGCTTCGATTTCAATCGCTGGTTGTTACGGCGGCGGCGGCGGATGTCCCCACGGAGTTTGTGATGAGGAACATAGCCCTAAACCACCAGAAAAATAAGTCTTTTATGAAAAATAATTACTCACCCCATTTTACATGGGGTGGGGTTTTTTATATGGATTTTTTTATAATTAAAGATAATTTTGAACCGAATCTATGTTTCAATAGCTCCGGATGCTAGTATTCCTAATTCAAGAGCCTCCTATTCTGAATACGTGTCTCTGATTAGTTGTTTATAATAGAGCTGGTAATTTATTTCTCCATCTATAGTAAGAGTTCTTTCCCCACCTATAGTTATTTTAATTCATATCCCTAGAAATTATTACAGTTGATTTATTTAGGCACCTTGACAATCACCGTTAAAGAGGTGATAAATATATTTCAAATTACCCCAATATCAATATGAGTTTTTCTTCCCCTATAGATTAAAGGGTGATTCTTTGTTACAAGTTATTCTTTGAAAGAGCTTTTGTTTTAAGAGTCGTTTGTTCCTATTAATTTTTGAGATTTTATTTACTATGGATAGAACACAAATTACAGTAGAGGAGTTTAGAGAAGCACAGGGTGTTTTAAAGGAGGCTATAGACCTTCATGAAAAGAAAGATTATTATGGGGCAATCGAATCTTTTAAAAAAGCTATTAGTGTTAAGCCGTTTAATGAAGAGCACTTGGATGTATTCGAAAAAAAATTAAAGGAAGGTACCTATAAGTTGGCTCAAGAAAGCATGGCTTATATGGGTTGTGCTTCTGTGCATGTAAGTCAACTAGTTAAAGAATTGACAGATGCGCAGAGAGAAGAAGTTCCTGTAGATGAGAACTTGATAAAAGTTTTTAATGATTGGGAAAATTAATAGTTTATTATGGTGAATTTTTTTTTCTATTTGTTATCTCTGGAGGGTTCTTTTGGATAAAGAGTTATTGCATGAGGTGTTCCGACGCGAAATGAATGACAGGAAAATTCCTCTCAGTTTGGGGAAAACTTGCCCGGTGAAATGTACTTTCTGCTATGAGAAAGATACTGGCTATAGAACTACTTTTGATACCCCTCTAACTACCCAAGAAGACTGGGATTATATACTTAAACAAATACAGGAGTACCCTACTGGTTCTGAACACTGGGTAGTTGGTGGTAACGAGTATATGGAGTGGACTGATCTTTTTCTTCACCCTCGTGCTATGGATTGGTTAAATGAGTTCCTGGATACCACGGATAAAAATATCACCCTCTTTACAGTCGGATATACTCCTGCAAATGAAATTAATCGCTTAGCAGAAAAACATCCCGGAAGAATTAATTTTGAACTTTCTGTGATTACATTAGGGGCATACAGAAAGCGCTTGATGCCCCATGCCCCAACAGTAGATCAGGTTTTAAAAATTCTGGATGGTCCGGCTGTTACTTCAGCTAATTTTTATTCGTTTGGACCAGATACCATGTATGCAGATGCAGTTAAAATCTCACAGGTGAATAAAAATTGTTTGCTCTGGATGGGGTGCCTTACTCCGCTAAAGTATATTGACCGAGATACCACTATGTTGATGAGACAAGGCAAAAAGTTTCTTCCTAGAGAAGCAAAAAAAATTTATGAGGCCAATCTACCCAATACCAAAATGGTTCAGACGGAATCAGATATTACGGCCTTTTTGAATCGAAATAAAATTATTAAGATATTTGATGCTTGTGAGTTGGAAAAAAAAGACACCGTGGTCATGGCTGGAAACGTATACAAGGTTATGAGTTTGCTTCGAAAGAATCGAGCACGTTTTTTGTATGTTCCTAACGAAACGCTTGGAGGAGATTCGAACTGTAGTACTTTACTTACTTTTGATGATGTTGGTCGAAGGTTGACTAACGAAAAGAAAGTATTCCTTCCCAAGGTTATTATGGAGGGATCTTCTGGAGAAGAAAAAGATATTTCTGGGACTACCTTTGACGAGTTTAAATCATCATTTCCAAACTGCAACTTCAAGGTTTTGCATAAGGTCAATTCCAAGCTTTCTAATAAAAAGTTGTACGAAAAAGGATACCTAAAAAATTATGTAGAGGATTATTTAAAAAATCCTCTGCATGAAAAATTTGAAGCGGTGGCTTTACCTAATTAAACCTAGCCGCCAAAAATCACATGCTGGGATTGGGAGAGATTATGCTGTATAGGTTGAAAGTAGTATTTATCGATAATGAAGAAAAAGTTTTTGAAAATACAGAAAAACATGGTTTTAGTGATGATTTAGAGTTGTTTGAATTGACCACCGTGGATGAAATTTTTGTGGTTCCAATTAAACAAATAAAATATATCTCATGCGATTCGAAAATTTTCAAAAACAAATAGTTTTGTCCAGAGATATAGATCCTTCTTTTTTTATTTAGAGTTTTTTTACGTTTGAATCTTAGCTCTTTTTAGCCACTGCTTTTCGTTAAACCTTCCTTGGAAATATTTCTCAAAAAGGATCTCGTTACGCTTTAATGTTTTGCCATCAACAAGATCATTTGTGTTCGGTTTGGACGAGATTTCCTTTGGTGTATTTCCACCAAGTGGATTTTTTGTTTCCTGAATTCGGTTTTCTGAAGGATAATCTAGAGCCTGAATTGATTGGTTTTTGGCTTCTGAAAGCATAAGGCCGAATAGCTCTTCTAGGCTAACAATGAGGTTCACAACAGCCATTTCATTAATCAGGTCTTTAGATTTGAAATGCTGAAGAACTCTCTCCACATCAGAAGATGAAACAATAGCCTTTAATATTGCTTCATTAAGTAGATCAAATTCTTTATCTTCAAACCCATCAAATGCTTCCATTTAAAAGTTCTCCTTGCTAGTTAATTTTTAATAAAAAATTTAGAGTCTTACCGTTTTACAAACCATTTAATGATTAATTAGCAAGACTTGTGCCACAATAAATTACCTATTGAGACACTATTAATATTCTTTTATGTGAACCGTAATATCTTTTAAACAAACGATTAGTTTATTTTTTTATTAATACTTTTAACTATAGGTGAATATCTTTAGTTTATAAGTTTCGTCAAAAAATTAACACTTTTAGCTTGTAGAGTGGATTTAGTTTCGCAGCAGTGAATTGATCTATTGTTGCTTATGTAGGCTTGTGGTAATCTTGTTTTTTATATTTTTCGTTTGGGTCATATAAACTCAAAGTATATTTAGATCTAAATAGCAAACATGACATTCCCTTCCCACCGATATAGGCGTTTGCGTCAGAGCGGAGGCATTTTAAGAATGGTTCGCGAGACCTCTTTGTCAACAGATGACTTGATTGAGCCATTCTTCGTATGCGAAGGGTCAGATGTTAGACAGGAAATTTCATCCATGCCAGGTGTGTGTCGTTTTTCGATCAAAAACTTAGTTTCTGAGGTTAAGGATAGTTATGCATTAGGTATTCCAGCGGTGATTCTTTTTGGAATTCCAGATAAAAAAGATAAACTTGGCTCTGAGGCATACAACCCTAATGGAATTGTTCAACGCGCTGTACGTGAAATTAAAAATGTTATTCCGGAAGTGGTTGTCATCACAGATGTTTGTATAGATGAATACACAGACCATGGTCATTGTGGGGTAGTTAAGGATGGTCAGATTCTAAATGATGCGACTTTAGAAATTTTGTCAAAGATGGCCTTAACTCACGCAGAGGCAGGGGCTGACATTGTTGCTCCTTCAGATATGATGGACGGTCGGGTTCAAGCGATTCGCAAAACCTTAGATGAGACTGGTCATCAAGAAAAGATTATCATGTCCTATGCAGCTAAGTATGCGTCGGCATTTTATGGTCCATTTAGAGAGGCAGCGAACTCATCCCCTCAATTTGGGGATAGATGCTCGTATCAAATGGATCCTGCCAATGTGTCAGAGGGTATCAAAGAAGTTTTACAAGATGTTGAAGAGGGGGCAGACATTGTAATGGTGAAGCCAGCGCTGTCTTATTTAGATGTTATTTCGCAGGTGAAACGCGAGATCAATGTCCCTTTGGCAGCATATAATGTAAGTGGAGAGTATTCAATGGTTAAGGCTGCTGCCCAAAATGGCTGGATCGATGGTGAAAAAGTGATGATGGAAATGCTTTTAAGTATTAAGAGGGCTGGAGCGCAAATGATTCTGACTTATTTTTCGAGAGAAGCCGCAAAGATTCTAGGCAGATGAACTTTATGCCTAATTATTTTTCATGTTAGAAAACTTCGGTAATAATACTGAGACACGATTAACCAATATAATCCTATTCTTGAGATTTTCTAATTAGAGAGGATTTATGGAAACATTTTTGAACACAAACTTTCCTCAAAATTAAATCTCCCGACTTTATTGAAGAATTAGTAATTTTAAAAAGAGTAGCTTGTTCCGAGTTGATTTCAATCGATCCTCCTAAAAAACAGTAGTGCACTTTTTTAGAAAAATCGATATAGGTTTGTATGCGACAGTTCAGAAGTAACGCCCTATGTGGAAAATAATGTTTGTCTGACAGATGCTAAAAAAACACAAAAGATTTAAATCAAGAAAAAACTAGTTAAATGAAAATGACAACTAATTTTATCAGTCACACAACCAGAAAACGAAATACCCCAAATCGGTCTTACTAGATACCTCTTTGAATTAATAATTGGCATACGAGGTGATTCAGATGAAAATAGCTGTTATCCGAAGAGATTGGTGGTTGGGTATAATGCTTTTGCTTTTTCTTGTAGCTCTTTTTGCATTAGAATTTTATGGAAAAATTTTTGAACGGGGGATCGGTAATTATCTCAAATGGCAAAACAGTACACGTTCTCAATTAGGAAGGGTTTGGGATCAAGATAGGCAGACTGTTCTTGCTCAAGCTAAAGTTAAGACGATTAGATCTTTACTCGATTCAAGGCAGGAGTCTGCACAAGGGATCGATTCACTTAAAGCTTTATTTGAAAATACCGAACCATCATTTCCTTTAGTATTATCCCGCGAGAAATTTCTTGATCTCTATTACGACTTTCCTGGGCAATGGTCGACTCGAATGATTTCGCCATTTGAGCTTATCTCTATAGATTCTAAATACAACTGGACTAGAGTTCTTTTAAAACGTTTTGGACAGTGGTTTACCATCGGTTTTCTTGATTCGCATAATATTCCTGTCCATGAAGTATTTGTAGCATCGGATGCACTGCAAGAAGTTCAAGCTACTCGCACCGTTAAGCAAGGTAGCTTGGAAGAAGTTGGGTTTGAAAAAGATCGAATATTTTCCGTAGCAGTATTTCTTCCACTTTTGAATGAGCTTGATCCCAAAACCCAGCAAGCTGTTTTCCCTGATCCGAGGTGGTTTCTTGCCAAGGACTACAGTATCACCCGTATTGGTGTTCGAGAACTTGGGTCTTTAAAAAAAATAGTGCCTCGCCTTGAATTTGGTATTGAGTACAACACCGACTATAACTCTGGAGTTCTTTTAATTCCTGTTTCTCAAGATATAGCCAATAATGTATTGTCACAAATCGAAAGAACGAATATTGATATATGGGGGGAAGCGTTTAGTTCTCTTGCAGTTCCTTCAATTGGAGATAATCCTTGATTAGATTTTTCATAGAGCGGTTAGTTTTTTTCTTTTATATTCTGATGCTTTTTGGTGTTTTTATTGGACTAGGATCTTATTTTCTATTTAGTCGAGACTTACCTCAATTGCCAAATGACTTGAGAAAAATCAATCTTAGCCTTGCCACCGAAGTTTATTCTGCTGATGGAGAAAGAATTAAAGTTTTAGGTCAACGCTATCCTGTTCCTCTAGAAGATATTTCTCCCAATTTTACGAATGCTATCATAGCAGCAGAGGATGCTAGCTTTTATGAGCACAAAGGGCTGGATCATCGAGCTTTGATGAGAGCGCTCCTCATGAATATCCGTAAAGGGAAAATATTGCAGGGTGGCAGCACCATTACCCAGCAGCTTTCAAAAAACCTTTTTTTTTCTTTTGAAAGAAACTGGGTACGTAAAGTCAAGGAACTCTTGATAGCATTCCAATTAGAAGCCACCTTTTCAAAAGAAAAAATTCTTGAGGCTTATTGCAACCAGATTTATTTTGGTAATGGTGCTTATGGTGTTGAAGAAGCCGCGCAAACTTATTTTAGAAAAAGAGCTCAAGAACTAACGGTTTTACAGGGAGCTCTATTGGCAGGTTTGCCTAACTCACCCAATTATACCAATCCATTTGTAAATTATGAACGTTCTATACGTAGAACTGAATATATTTTAACAAGAATGGTTAATGAGCATTTAATTTCTTCAGAAGAGAAAAAAGAAGCGTTATCTTCGTCGTTGGAATTGTCTCTGCCAAGAGAAGATGATAATCCGAATCGATATTTTCTTAATTATGCACTTGGAATATTGGAACGTAAATATGGAAAAGAGTTTGTTCATTTTGGTGGGTTGAAAGTATTTACTACTCTGGATACACGGCTTCAAGATATTGCTCAGAGATCAGCATTGTCTCATTTGGAGTTATTAGAAAGCAAGATGGTCGAGAGGGAAGGAAAAAAATATTTACAGGTAGGAATGGTGTCAATAGAAAACCAAAGTGGGGCTGTTCGGGTTATGCTTGGAGGTCGTAGTTACTCTAATAGCCAATTTAATCGTGCTGCTTCAAATAACCGACTTCCTGGTTCATCATTTAAGCCTTTTGTTTACCTGACAGCAATGGAGAGAAACGGTTATAACCCTGCTTCAATAGTTAAAGATGAGCCAGTTATTATTGAGATCCAGGGTTCAAGCCCATGGGAGCCTAAAAATTTTAATGATAATTATTCAGGTGATATTATTTTAAAAAAGGCAATGATGAGGTCATTGAATTCTGTTTCAGCGAAGTTGATTCAGGAGGTAACCCCTGAAAAGGTTATAAAAGTAGCTCGACAGTTTGGTATCACCAGCCCACTTGGGAATAATCTTTCTCTTGCACTTGGTACTTCAGGAGTCTCCCCTCTTGAGATGGCCTCAGCGTATAGTACGATTGCAAACCTTGGTATTTACAATGAACCTTACTTTATTGAACGCATTGAGGATTTTAAAGGGAATCCATTGTATGAAAACTTTTATCACGGAGTTCAGAACTATGCGCCTAAATCAATTTACCCACTGCTAAATATGATGCAGGGAGTGATAGATGAAGGGACAGGAAGAATTGTTAGACAAATGGGGTTTAAACATCCTGCTGCAGGTAAAACAGGAACTACTAACAGTTTTAAGGACTCTTGGTTTAATGGATTTACTAAGATTTTTTCTACTTCCGTGTGGGTTGGGTTTGACAACAACGATTCCATGGTAGATCTTTCTATGAAGGGCCTGACAGGAGCTAGTGCCGCTGCTCCGATTTGGACACTTTATATGGAAAAGGCTCTGCAAGGAAAAAGTCAGATTAATTTTCCTGTTCCAGAAGGGATTAAATTTGAGAAAGTGGATGTCCATACGGGAACTCTTGCAGACAATCAGTCGATGGAGACAATGAACGTTGCTGTTAAAGAAGAGACAGTCATTTTACCTCGAGCTATTGAAGCTAGTCAACTCTCCATACAGCAGAGCCCTATTGACTCTGCAATAACTTCTAAATTAACTAATGTACCAAGCCCTTAAATACATTTTTGTTCGAATAGGAATATCCTTATTTCTTTTGTTCACGTTTGGGTTTTCTACCCTTTACTTTATTCATGAAGTAGCGTTGCCAATCGCTACTTTTGACGACTTCTTTATCCAGTGGGTACTTCTTGTTATATGCCTATTTATAGGTATCTTTGCTTACGGACTAGTTGGTGAACAGAAATTTTATAACTCATTGCATAAACTCATGAATTTTCCGAGTGCTGTGAAATCAGAAGAGGTTGTTGATGGTTTTCAGTTGGTTCTTGATTTCACGTACACTTCATACTTTTATCCTAGTAAGGGTAAGCGTTTGCGTGATGATGTGATTTTAAAATTCGCAAACTATCTATTATTCACTGGGCGTAATGATAATAGAGCTCAAAAAATTTACCTAAAAGCCTTTCTTTTAAGGCCTGAAGATTCATCTTATCGTACTCCTTTACTCTCCGTTTTCAAAGAAGATGATAATTTAACAAAAGAAGAAGTCGATCTGCTCCTTGTTATACTTAAGGCAGGAGATTACAGTGACGATGTTATAGTTAATAACTTAGCTTCATTGTTTTTGAAACAACGTTTATTTTTAAACAAGTCCGAGCCCATTTTTCTAGCGGCTTTAAAAAATAAAAGCGAGCAGTTGAAAGAAATAGTGGCGCTTGTCTTGCCCCAGCTTTTAAGAGCAAATCGATTAGACTCATTTGCAGTGAAATTTTATCTTGAAGTTCCCCGGTCTGATATATCTGAAGGGTCACAGTGTCTTGAAATGATTGCTCGTTCTTACTGCAAAAATACTTGGAAAGATGTTGATAGCACCCTCCATCAAAGATGCGAGGAAGTATTTCAGAGTTTGGATTATAAGTTTCGCAGCGATATGCTAAGAAAAGTTGCAGAGTCTAACCTTTCAAGTAAAATTCACCAATTAAAGTTGCTCAATGCAAGTGACCTGCGCTTATTAAAAAAGCTAAAAATTCAAATGGGACTTTCCATGTCTTTCTTTGAACTGTTTGGAAGAACATATAAGAAACTTCTTAGTTTCTTCCGAATCCTCGCTAGTAAATTCCTCATGATTAGAACGTGGTTTTTTGTTCTAGTTATAATATCCATCACAAGTCTAATTTATCGAGAGTGGCAAACTCAACAATCTGTATTTGTAGGGGAAGAAGGTCAAGTGGTTGATACTAAAAATAAAAGACTAAATGCGTTCAAAAAAGGCGGAATCCATACTCTTCAGGTTGCTGCGTTTACGTCATCTAGGCAAGCTAGCGATTTGATTAATTCCCTTAAGCAAAAGGGTGTACGAGATGTTTATCAAGTAACGACAAAAAGAAAGTCTGGGGAAACTTGGTATAAGATTCGCGTTGGACGTTTTGATTCAAAAGAGAAGGCGCAAATGTTTGCAGGTCAGTTGTTTGAGCAAAAAACCATTAAAAACTATTTTGTGATTTCTCTACCTATTAACTAGGTAATATAGTGATTATTAAGAGTTCTAAATTTATAACTTTATGTATATGTGTTTTTAACTTTACGAACAATAGGTGATAGAGCTTGTGCTTGGTTTGACTGGCTTGAGAAGTATTAAACTCCTATAAGGAATTGATTTTTTTATTATGGATATTTCCTTTAATAATGATAATGCGAGAAAAATTATTTCTACTCCGGAGATAAGTTCTTTGCAGGAAAATATTGACCATTTGCATACTGCCTTGGAGGAGAAAACAGGAGTGGGGAGCGATTATCTTGGGTGGATGCACTTGCCATCTCAGACTCCCTCTTCATTATTAGATTCAATTTGTTCTACTCAAGATGAAATGAGAGAACAATGTGATGCATTTGTTTGTGTCGGGATAGGTGGTTCTTATTTAGGATCTCGTGCGGCTATTTCTTTTTTAAGCTCTGCTAATAATAAGGAGTACGCCCCTGAGATTTACTTTGCAGGTAATACAATGTGTTCAGATTACCACGCAGAGCTTCTCCAGACTTTAGAAGATAAGGAAGTTTGCATTAATTTGATATCAAAATCAGGTACTACTCTTGAATCAGCGATTGCCTTCAGATTGCTACGAATTTTTATGAAAAAAAAATATGGTGAAGAAGGTGCTCGAAGGCGAATTATAGTAACTACCGGACCGCAAAAAAACATAATGAACGATTTAGCTAAAGAAGAGGGCTATAGATCTTTTTATATTCCAGAAGATGTGGGAGGACGTTTTTCGGTACTTACTTCTGCTGGATTATTTCCTATTGCCATGGCCGGAGTAAATATACGCGAACTTATGGATGGTGCTTTAATGGCTGAAAGAGAACTCTCGAGATCTTCTGATTTATCATTCAATAGTGCTTATCTTTATGCGGCTTATCGATATTTGTTGTTTCAAAAGGGAAAAACTATAGAGCTGATGGCAGCATTCCATTCTTCCTTCGATTATGTTTTAGAGTGGTGGAAACAACTTGCTGGGGAGAGTGAAGGAAAAGGAGGAAAAGGAATTTTCCCTTCCACAGCCCACTACACAACTGATTTACACTCTCTTGGACAAAGAGTCCAGGAGGGGACCCGCAATCTCTTTGAAACTTTTTTGTTAGTGAAGAAATCGTTGAAAGTTATTGAAATTGAAAGGAGTGACAGCGATATAGATGGACTTGGATACCTTGAAGGGAAATCACTGGATTTTATCAACGATAAAGCGTACAAAGGGTCGGCGGCTGCTCATCATGAAGGCGGGGTTCCTAACCTAGCCTTAATTCTCAAAGAACGTTCGGCGCATAATCTTGGCCAGTTGTTTTATTTTTTTGAACGTGCAGTAGCCATGACAGGGTATTTATCCGGGGTAAATCCATTCAATCAACCCGGTGTTGAGTCCTATAAAAATAATATGTTTAGCTTGCTAAATAAACCTAGTCATACTAAAGGAAGGCAAATAAAATGACGACTGTTTCTGACGAACTTGATAGTGTTATCCATGAGATTGCTTGCATGGATCTTGGGAAGGACCAGCCTGTGTTTCAATCAGATCCAACTATGGCTCGATTCAAAGAAACTGGAACCGAGCTTTGGGTTGATACTGGTGACCTAGAGAAAGCAAAGTCAGTTTGGAAGTCTGAGTTCACCGCACTTACCACCAATAATACTTTAGCCAATCAGGTAGTCCAAACAGGAGTGATGGATAAAGTCATCCATCAAACTATTTCTCGATTGAAGGAAGTGGCTTCTGATTTAACTGAAGAAGAGCGGGTGGCAGAGGTCGGTTTTGTTATTAATTGTCGTATTGCCCTTCGATTAGTTAGAGCTTTTAAAACTAAGGTGAGTATTGAATTGCATCCTTCAATGTCAAGAAATATTGGGGGGACGTTAGATTATGCTCGACGCTACTATCGTGTATGTCCAGAATACTTTATAATCAAAATTCCTCTAACGCCCGAAGGATACCTTTCCGTTAGGACTTTACGTAAAGAAGGAATGCCAATCAACTTTACTCTTGGCTTTTCAGCACGCCAAAACTATCTTGCAGCTCGACTGTCAAACCCTGACTTTGTGAATGTCTTTTTAGGGAGGCTTAATCAGGTTGTTTCTGAGAACTCAGTGGGTGGAGGTGAGTTGGTTGGTGAAAAGGTAACATTAGCTACGCAAGAGGTTCTTCTTGACATACGTAAAAAGCACCGAGAAGTTGGGACAAGGCTTATTGGTGCAAGTATTAGGAGCGGTGAGCAGGTTGCTTTTCTTGCAGGGATTGATGTTATGACTATTCCTCCTGTAGCTATGGAGCAATTTCTGAAAATGGAGCATTCCATTGATCCTATGAATAACAATATTGGGAAAGATATTCAGCCAGAGATTGATTTCAGTCACGCAGACGGTTTTCGTTTTTCTAAACTGTGGGAGGTTTCTGATACTTTTGTTCAGTTTGTAAACGATCTACTTGCTAGTACTAATTTGAATACTATGACCGGCGGTGAGATGGAGTCATTTTGTAAGGAGAGAAATGTGGACTTGTTTTATCCTTTTTCGGCTACACAACTTAAGGAAATACTCGATCAAGGAAAAATACCAAAAATAAGTGAATGGTCGCAGGAAGTTGCGCTAGACGATCTTATGACTCAGTCTGCCTTGCAGTCTTTTTCTAAAGACCAAGCGGCATTGGATGGTAGAATTAGATCCTTCTTGTGACACTGGAGTTGTTATGCAAAAAATTTTTAATAATAAAAATTTTATTTTTTTACGCATTATAAATCTCTAGGTATTGGTGGTTAGGTTTAGTTGCTTTACTATAAATTTATAATGTTTAAAGAACGATTAGCTGTATTTTAGTTAGTTTTTTTAAATTATTATTTTACTATTGTATTAAATAAAAAAAGAACGGGTTAACGATGGAAGTAAATAAAATTGTATTAGCATACTCTGGAGGTCTAGACACCTCCGTAATCATCAAATGGCTCAAAGAGCAATACGATGCTGAAGTTATTGCATTTGCTGCTGATGTGGGTCAGGGGCAGGAGCTTGATCCTGTTCGCGAGAAAGCTCTCGCAACAGGTGCGAGTGAAGTTTATATTGAAGACTTGAAAGAAGAGTTTGTTAGTGATTTTGTGTTTCCCATGCTTCGCGGTAATGCCTTTTATGAGGGAAGTTATTTGCTAGGCACTTCAATTGCGCGCCCATTGATTGCAAAAGAACAAATCCGCATTGCAAAACAATGTGGTGCTGATGGTGTTTCCCATGGTGCTACAGGAAAAGGAAACGATCAGGTCCGTTTTGAATTGGCATATATAGATTTAAACCCTGATATTAAAATTATTGCACCGTGGAGGGTTTGGGACTTGACCTCTAGAAGCGCCCTTATGGAGTATGCCAGTGATCACGGTATACCGGTTCCGGTAAGTAAAGATAAACCTTACAGCATGGATCGTAATTTATTTCATATGAGTTATGAGGGAGGGAATCTTGAGGATCCTTGGGTTGAACCCGATGAAGGTATGTTTATGCTAAGTGTTTCTCCTGAATCTGCTCCGGATAAAGTAACGACAATAGAGATCGACTATGAAGAAGGAAACCCTGTCTCGATAAATGGGGAGCGAATGAGTCCGGCTACCTTACTTGCGAAGCTGAATGAATACGGCGGTAAGAATGGTATAGGGAGAGTAGATATAGTAGAAAATAGGTTTGTGGGTATGAAATCGCGGGGTGTTTATGAAACCCCCGGAGGCACAATTTTACACGTTGCCCACCGTTCAGTTGAATCTATTACCATGGACCGGGAGGTTATGTTTTTGCGTGACTCCTTAATTCCTTCATATGCTAAAATGATTTACAATGGGTTCTGGTATTCTCCAGAACGAATTCTTCTTCAAAAGACGATCGATGAGTCTCAGAAAATTGTTACAGGAACCGCTCGACTCAAACTTTATAAGGGAAGTTGTTCTGTGTTAGGAAGAAAATCGAGCAAATCACTTTATGATCAAAATGTGGTTACTTTTGAAGAAGGGGATGGCTACCGTCAAGATGATGCTGATGGGTTCATCCGACTTAATGCGCTTCGTTTGAAAATGTATTCCAAAACTTATGGTTCCAAAGTTATTTAAAATAAATAGGGTTTTTTACTTCTTTGCTAATCATGAAATTTAAATCCAGTTTTTTCTTCTTTGGATCACTTTTTGTCCCTTTGGTTTTTCTGTTTGCGTTGAGTGTCTCAGCAGAAGAACTAGATAAAACATCCCTTCCTTTTTATAGTCCTTTTTTAGAAGCAGAACATTTATTTTACGCAGGTGATTATGATAAAGCTCAAATTCTTTATCAAAAGTATCTCAATGAGAAACCAAGTGGTACTCGTAGAAATACAGCATTGTATCGGCTCGGAACTATTCATCAAAAAACCCATTCCTTAGTTATAGCCCTACGTTACTACAGAATGATTTTGCGTAGTAATCCTGTTTTAGAATTGTCTCATAAAACGAAGTTTGGCCAAGCCCAATGCCTATTTGAGCTTGGGAAATATGAGTTAGCAAAGGCTTCATTTGAAGAGATTGCACTTTCTCACCCAGATGCAAAAAAAAAATGGGAGGCTAAAATATACCTTGGCCGACTGGAAGAGCAACGCCTAGACTATAACAAAGCCATAGAGAAACTTATGGAAACCTACTCTCAAAGTGACGATAAAACAGTGGAGGGTAATGCAAAAGATTTAATACTGCAGATTGTAAATCAAAAACTAGACAAGGATATGTTAGTCAAATTTTCAAAAATATATTTTTCTGACTTTCCGTTAGACCAAATCTTACTGAAATTAATTTCGATTTACCGTGACGAACGAGATCTAGAGAAGTTGCAAAAAATAATCACAAGATTTTTGCGGTTATTTCCAGATAATTCTTCACGGCTAGCACTAGAGTCAATGTTAAAAAAGATTGAAGGAAATAAAGAAAATATCTTAAGAATTGGTGTTGTTTTACCATTGACCGGTAAAATGGCTTTGAGTGGACAGCAGGTACTTCAAGGAATTCAACAGGCAGTGAACGAATTTAATTTAATAACTAAAGAGGTAGAACTGGAAACTGTAGTTAAGGATTCAGCATCAGGCTCTATAGAAAATATGGTTGAAAAAATTGCTAATGATCCTAGCGTGGTTGGCATTGTAGGCCCTGTCTTGAGTGATTCCGTAAGAAAGGTGGTTCCTATTAGTGACAAATATCACTTGGTTATGATTACACCTAGCGCTTCATCTTCGGGTCTTGCTGAACTGAGTCCTTATATTTTTAGAAATGCTTTAACACGGGAACTTCAAGGAAAATATATAGCTGAATACGCTGTTAATAGGTTGGGTTTACGCAGGTTTGTTGTTCTTTACCCTTTAGAGGAATTTGGCTTTGATCTCAAAGATTTCTTTATTAATGAAGTGGAGTCCTTAGGTGGAGAGGTTGTTTCAGTGGTTTCATATGAGCGTTCCCAAAATGATTTTAAAAATCAAATACAAAAAATGGGTGGCATAGATGATGATAACCTTAGAAAATTAATTAAAGATCAGGAAGAAAATAATATAGAGATAGATTCACTAGGGCAGGGTGGTCAATTGTCTCAGCCTTTAGTGGAAATGGGACTTTGGTCAGGAGACCAAGTTCAAAATTTAAAAATATCATTACAGTTAAACTATGACGCTATATTTATACCTGGTTTTTACGATAAAGTTGGCCTTATTATTCCACAGTTAGTTTTTTACAATATAGATAATACAACGCTACTTGGTGCTAGTGGATGGAACTCTCCAGAACTAACTAAAATGGCGGGAAAGTATATAAAAAAAGGATACTTCATGGATGGTTTTTATATTAAATCAAAAAGGCCTGAGGTGGTTCAGTTTTTAGAGAGTTATAAAAAAAATTTTGGTGAGGACCCAACAATATTATCTGGGCAGGCTTACGATACAACAAAATTAATAATTAAAACAATTCTTTCAGGAGCAAGAAATCGTATTCAAGTAAAAAAAGAATTGATGCAAATACGGGGTTTTAATGGAGTTACAGGAGAAACTACTATTTTACCTTCCGGGGAAGTAGAGAAAAAAATATTTACAATGAAGATAACAGGAAAAAAAATATCAGAGGATAATTAACTTAAATTAAAAGAACAATTAGATGAGTTACCCTAAACCAAATATCGAATTATCGCGCATCTTAAGCTTTATAATGGCTAAAAAATAACCCGCAATGGGTCTTAAGCACACTCGTAAATATCCAAATCTATTTATATAATTTTATTTAATTTAATATTGAAAGAAAGATACATTTGTAATGTTATAACATTACATTTCTTTTGATGAGCTTTAAATGACATCAGATTACTGTGAAATAGTTAATTGTAAAAAGTTATGCTTGAATATTAAAAAAGTTGTGACGATACGTTGACAGAAAAAAAGTAATTAATTTTTCTTATATCACTCTTAAATATATATAATACTGCTTTTGAGATTTTAAACATTGATTGTGAGGAGAAGTTAGTATGGTATCGAAGTGGAACATTAAAAATATCGATAATATAAAAATGTTAATCAATATGATTCAGGTAGCTGGTGGTATAGAAGAAGATGGTAGTATTTTATTACCAATTGAAAGAAAAGAACAGGGTTTTGTTAAGACATCGAAAGATGTATTACTAAAATTCGAGGCATCTGGTAAGAGCGTTTCGGATTTACACGACAAGCTTTTGGAGCAATCAGAAGATTTTGATTGGTCAGAGGGATCTGTTGATATACAGATACCAAGATCAGTTCCTGATCAATTAGATGAAGAGGGTCCCTTGACTTGATTTGCGTTTGGTTTTAATTTACTTTTAATTTTTAGGTTTGTGAGTCACTTATTTTTCTTAAAATGTGTTAATGCCTACTTAGCAAGCTGAATAACTACATCGTAAAGAAATGTGATTTTTTAGAGAAATAGTTTAGTCTGAGGCTCCTTTACCACCGTTTATCATTCTTATTTTTTTTCTTATTTTACCTTTTTCTCTGTAAA
>TARA_B110000438_G_scaffold33946_1_pt1 | contig 19236 bp, 17 predicted proteins | sample TARA_B110000438 | Tara Oceans TARA_B110000438 (sample SAMEA4398413) | marine metagenome | biome: Polar Biome; feature: [MES] marine water layer (ENVO:01000295) within the mesopelagic zone...; material: water (ENVO:00002006), including particulate matter (ENVO:01000060) such as...... | reverse complement strand
TTCTTACGTGTGTCAAACAACATTGAAATAATCGTTCTCATAATCGCCATTTATCAATAATTATCCTCAGATTTGATGTCGTATTTCTAGCTTGAATATTTTTAGGTAAATCATAAGAATCAATATTTTGGTATTTATTTATTTTGACCGTCCAATTATTTTGCCTAAATTCTTTATAACCATCAATTTGAGATATTATTATGGACATTGAGCTCGGATTTACCTTGCCTAAAAGCCAATATTTTAAATCTAGAATCGATATTTCTTGTCCTAAGATAGTTTTTATATCAGTTGCATGATCAGAACTCATTATCTCAGTCGTTCCAAAACTATCCCCTTTAATAACAATTTTTTCTAATCCAAACGGGCCGCTAATAATACATTCAAAATCTTCTCTATGCTGAGCCCAAGTAAATTTTGCATTTACCACATCATCTTTATATTGAAGAAAAATTCTACCATCAATTTCCCAGGATTTTTGGTTTAACTGATCAAGCGATTTAACGGTATTATAAGTGTTAATTGCACATCCACTTATACTTACTAAACAAATAATACCAAACCACAATCTAATTACTCTAGCAATATCAACCTTCTCCTAAATTAAAATATTTGTTATTTAATTTAATCAAGTAACCGCTATCTGGAAAACCTTCTTTAGCTTTCAGGTAAAAAATTCTAGCTTTTTCTTTTTGCTCGGTTTCCCAGAGCAGCTCTACGATATGAGCAGCTATTTCTGGGTCTTTATATACATAATAAGCTTTTTTTAGCTCCTTCAACGCTTGATCATATTTACCTAAACGAAAAAGAGCCCACCCATAACTATCCATAATAGCTGGATTGCCAGGCTCAATCTTTAATGCTTTTTTGATAAGTTTAATAGCTTTTCTAAAATCTTTAGAATAATCAGTTAATAAATACCCATATGCATTCAAAATTGTCGCATTTTTAGGAAATCTTTTTGCTAAAACCTCATATTCTTTTAATGCCTCTGAATTTCGCCCTTCATTTAATAATATTTCTGCATATCTTAATGAAAATTGATACTCATTTGGATAACTAAGAATCAGATCCTCATAAAGAGATAATGCTTCACTATTTTTTCCTAAACTTTGAAGTAAATCAGCCTCTGCTATTAGCATGTCTTGGGTAAATTTAGGATGCTTTTGTCCAAATCTTTTCAAGTGAACTCTTGCCGCATCTCTTTTATCCAATGCAACCATGATTTGACTGACTCGCCTTTGTGAATAAATTGCGTTCGTTCCTGAATTAACTTGCGAATAAAGCTCTATGGCTTTAAAGGCATCACCCTTAATTTCACTAATTCTTGCCATGTAATACAAAGCATCCATTGGATATGATTTATTTTCGAGTAGCTCATTAAAATCAATCAATGCAGCATCATAATCTTCCAACCTAAAATTAATAATAGCCATCAATCTTATTGCTGCAGATTGATCATTTCTTTCAAGTAAAATCTGACTCACTTGCCCTAAAGCATCTTCAAGTCGTTCTGTTGACATATAGATTAAAGCCAGTTCTAAACGCGATTCTGAACTGGGATTGATTTGATCACCAATATATCTAGCAATATAGTCAATCGCTTGATTATTTTTACCTGATAATAATAGAATTCTTGCTATAAGTAATTTTGGCTTTTCCCAAGAAGAATCCAATTCTGCAGATAATTTTGCATTTGTAAGCGCCTTAGCATAATCACCATTTTGCATTAATGATGTTGCATGGGCATATTTAACATAACTCGATTTAGAATAAATCCTAGCAAAATAGTCTAATAATTTATTTAATTGCTCTTGATTCTTAGTCGTCAAAAATGGGTATATCGCTAAAAATACCTCATCTGCTTGACCCTCATTTCTAGCCAATAATTCTTTTAGATTTTCTTTTGCAGCTATAATTAAATTGGCATCGATTTGTCGATTGATCAAAAATAATAATGCAGAATCACTGCTGGAATCTAATTTAACCCAGCGTTTAGCCAAAGATAGCGCTTGATCATTAAAATGGTAACTATCAGCCAACCATGCAGCTTGTTTTGTGATATTTATATCATCACTGGAATAAGCTGCACTCTCATAAGCATTTGCAACTTTTTTATAGTTGTATGTCTCAAGAGCGACTTCCGCTTCTTTGAGGTGCGCTTGAGTGGTTTGGTTTACCTCTTGTGCGAAGAGATCAAAACACAGCAATGAAATAAAGAAAATTACATTTAACCTTACGGAAGAGTATGATTTAATTGAATTATTTTTCATATATATGTTCTTATTTGCTTTTTTTACATTATCAAAATAATCAGACAAGCAAGGCACTATATCGCTACTTGTTTTATGATACGACAAAATCATAACCTTTATTAAAACAATGTCATTTAAAATTCTTGGTCTAAATCATAATACAGCATCGCTCATTATAAGAGAGCGATTAGTATTCTCTAATGAAGAGATTAAGACTGCCTTAGATGAATTAAAGATGATAACTTCAGTAAAAGAGGCTGTTATTTTATCTACATGCAATCGAAGTGAGCTTTATCTGAATACAGATGATAAGGGCTTCGAAAAAGTCAAATCATGGTTAACTAAATTCAAACGAATTGATTATAAGACAGAAAAATATCTCTTTGTCATCAAAGGTGAAGCGGCTATAAATCATCTAAGTAGAGTTGCCTGTGGTCTGGATTCGATGATTCTTGGTGAACCTCAGATACTAGGTCAACTAAAAGACGCATTCAGATTGGCTCGATCACACCATTTAATCAATGATATCTTTAATCCACTATTTGCTCATGTATTTTCTGTGGCTAAAAAGATCCGAACTAATACAAAGATTGGAAATAGTCCTGTATCGGTAGCTTATGCTGCAGTCACCTTAGCGAATCAATTTTTTTCAGGATTCAAACAACATACCGCACTTTTAATTGGGGCTGGGATGTCAATTGAACTCACCGCAAAACATCTAAGTAATAAAGGCATTGGTCGTCTTTTCATTGCCAATAGAGACTACAAGAAAGCCCAAAAACTGGCAAAAAAATATAATGGTTATGCAATTAATTTAGCCAACTTAGATGGAATATTAGAAGTTGCTGATATTCTGATAAGTGCAACCTCTAGTAAAAACTTTATTATTACAAAATTACAAATTCAAGAAGCCATAAAGGCACGTAAAAGAAAGCCAATTTTTGCCGTGGATATGGCTGTACCTCGAGATATGGAACCTACTATTGGTGATCTAGAAGACATCTATATCTATACTATTGATGATCTAGAGAAAGTTATACTTGAGGGGCAGTCTAGTCGTCAATCAGCAGCCATTAATGCTAACAATATCCTTTTAGAAGAAACCTCACGCTTTATAGAGAAACAGAAAAGCTTAGCTATTAGCTCAAAAATAGTAGAACTTAGAGAATACGGTGAAAAGATCAAAGAGAAAGTGCTGAAGCAGAGTCAAAGGCAATTAAAAAAAGGCGATAGTATCGATCAAGTTTTAGAAAAAAATACCTCAAATATTGTAAATAAACTGTTACACCTGCCCAGTATAAAACTGAAAGAGGCAGCGGAAAAATCAGATATCGAATCAATCAAAATAATTTCAGAGTTATTTAACTTGGAAGATGATTAAAAAATGAAAGATTCAATTCGTCGTAAACTAGAAATTACCAGTGAAAGACTGGAGGAAATTTCAGCCCTACTTTCAGATCCTGACGTAATTTCTGATCAGAATAAATTTCGTGCACTCTCACAAGAGTACTCACAAATTGAGCCTATTAGTAATCTCTTCAATGAATTTAAATTATTAAATGAGGATCTGGGTATCGCAGAAGAAATGAAGCATGATAAGGATATCGATATACAAAATATGGGTAAGGACGAATTCACCATAATCGAAGAAAAGATACACTCATTACTAATGGATATTAAGAAATCTCTTATTCCTATCGATCCTCACGATGCAAGTAATATTTTTCTAGAAATTAGAGCGGGAACTGGTGGTGATGAGGCTGCCATCTTCGTGGGTAATTTATTCCGAATGTACTCAAAGTATGCAGAATCAAAAAAATGGAACACAGAAATAATCAGCATGAGAGAAGGTGAGCATGGCGGTTACAAAGAAATCATTTCTCGAATCTCAGGAAACAATATTTTTTCACGCCTCAAATTTGAATCGGGAGTTCATCGAGTGCAACGAATACCACTAACTGAATCTCAAGGTCGTGTACATACCTCAGCTTGCACCGTCGCGGTTCTTCCAGAAGCTCAAGAAATAGAGGAAATTACTATCAACCCAAGTGATTTACGTGTTGATACTTACCGGGCATCAGGTGCAGGGGGTCAACATGTTAATAAAACAGACTCAGCAGTAAGATTGACCCATCTTCCAAGTGGCATAGTTGTAGAATGCCAAGATGAGCGTTCGCAACATAAGAATCGGGCGAGAGCAATGTCTTTGTTACAGGCAAAACTCCTCGATGCAGAAATCTCTATGCAAGCAGATGAGCAAGCTCAAGAGAGAAAATTACAAGTTGGAAGTGGTGATCGATCAGAGCGAATCAGAACTTATAACTACCCTCAGGGCAGGATAACTGATCACAGAATTAATTTAACCTTATATAAATTATCTGAGATTATTGAAGGTGACATTGATGTGGTAATCCAACCATTAATTGATGAATATCAAGCAGATCAATTAGCCAATATAAGTGACTGAAACAATGCTATATTTTTTTTCGTAAATAATTCAATACATCAGATCGAGTAATAAGCCCTAAAAATAACTCTTCATCCGTAATTGCCGCATAAGGTTGAACGTGCAGCAAGGACACCAAATTATTTATACTTGTATCTTTATTTAGCTTTATAAATGCTGTCTCCATAGCATCGCTTACCGATCTATTCATCATTTCTGGCTTGCCAAATACAAAACGAATAATTGTATCTTCAGTAATTATTCCCACTAGTTTATTACTTTTCATTACTGGTAATTGTGAAAATCCTGCATTCCTTAATCGATTATGTGCAGTAGTTAAACTGTCATCTGGACCCACCACCACCGTAGCCCTTTCATCATGCAGTCGACCAATTAAATCTCTTAGATCACCATGCAACTCTCTTTCAATAAAACCCTGATCTTCGAGCCAAAAATCATTAAAGCATTTAGACAAATATTTATTTCCTGTATCACAGGCAAAACTTACCACCTTTTTACTTTCTTTTTGCGCTCGACAATATTTGATGGCAGCTGCTAACAATGTACCACTCGATGATCCAGCCAATAAACCCTCATTTTTCAGAAGTAATCTAGCGGCATCAAAAGATTCTTGATCTGAGATAGCAAACGCCTCTTTAACTCGACTAAAATCTGATATTGAAGGAAGGAAGTCTTCTCCAATTCCTTCTACCAACCAACTGGCATTCTTGTCATGCAACTCTCCATGATTAATATAATCAGCAAGAATCGAACCCTCTGGGTCAGCTAAAATTAAATCAACGTTAGGCGCATGCTTAGCTAGATATCTACTAAGACCCGTAACCGTCCCACTCGACCCAACGCCAAGCACTATGGCATCCAGATCACCATCCATTTGCTCTAATATTTCAGGAGCTGTTCCAGATTCATGCGCCATCGGATTATCAGGATTTCCAAATTGATCTATGAAGTACGCATTTTTTTCTTTAGCTATAGTTTTTCCTAGATCTTGATAATACTCTGGATGACCTTTAGCGACGTCTGAGCGAGTGAGGACAACTTCAGCACCCATTGCACGCAGATTAAATATTTTTTCTTGGCTCATTTTGTCAGGCAAAACCAATATGAGTGGATAACCCTTTTGTGAAGCAGCTAATGCCAATCCCAATCCAGTATTCCCTGCAGTCGCTTCAACAATGGTATCGCCTGGTTTCAAGTCACCCCTTTTTTCAGCTTCCTCGATCATTGAAACTCCAATGCGATCTTTGATTGATCCAGCAGGATTCATAAGCTCAAGTTTTAAAAAAAGACGGCAAGGACCGGTATCAATGTTTTTTATTTCGAGCATCGGTGTTTGTCCGACCATATCTAATATATTTGAGAAAACTTTCATAATATTTTTTGTTCCCATAAGATTAAATTTTGTACTTCTTAATCTAAGCATAAAACAGTTACAGCTGAAAATCATTATGGATATTAAAAACACGCTTTTAGAGGTAACTCAAAAACTTCAAAACAAAAGTCCAACATCAAATTTAGACAGTGAGCTTTTATTAATGACAGCTCTTAGAGTCTCTCGAACCTATCTTTATACTTATGGAGAAAGAATTCTATCTGCATCAGAAAAACAAACTTTGGATGATCTTTGTAAGCGCCGCATTAATCTTGAACCCATGGCTTATATTATAGGAACAAAAGAATTTTGGTCGAGAGAGTTTGATGTTTCATCTGCTACTCTAATCCCAAGACCTGAGACTGAAATGCTTGTTGACGAAGTTTTAAAACTTTCAACCCTTGATAAAAGCATATCAATTCTAGAGATGGGAACGGGCAGTGGTGCAATAGCTATATCACTTGCTCTTGAGAGGCCAAGAACAAGTATTGTAGCGACTGATATCTCATCTGAGGCACTGGATCTAGCAAAAAGAAATGCAAAGAAATTTAATGCTAACAATATAATTTTTCAAAACAGTGATTGGTTTAGAGAATTAAAAAAGCAAAAATTTGATCTTATTGTGTCTAATCCTCCTTACATAGAGAGTCATGATAATTGCCTGCTTGACTTAAAGTTTGAACCTATCTCAGCATTAGTCTCAGGAGAAGATGGGCTTGATGCAATTCGTCATATTGCCAAAAATGCAAAACAATTTCTTAAAATAGATGGAACTCTCCTAATTGAACATGGAAAAGATCAAGAAAAGGCTGTTAATCAAATATTTAAGTCTAATCAATGGGGAAAAATTAAATGTTTAACTGATCTAAGGGGATTTCCAAGAATAACTGTGGCAAAGTAGCCATATTAAATTCACCTAAAAATAAAATATAATTTAACTACAAGAGAAGAAATAATATGATCAAAATAACCACCAATAAAGGCGCTATTGAAATCAGTCTCTATGAGGCAGAAGCGCCAATATCCTCTGAGAATTTCAAGCAATATGTTATTGATGGATTCTACAAAGGAACTATATTTCATCGCGTCATTCCAAATTTTATGGTTCAAGGTGGTGGTATGACACATGACATGCAAAGCAAACAAACACGAGCTTCTATAAAAAATGAAGCTGGGAATGGAAAAAAGAATCTGCGTGGCACATTGGCCATGGCAAGAACGGCAGAAATTGATAGTGCTTCATCGCAATTTTTTATTAATCTTGTTGATAACCAATTCCTTGATCACGGTGATCGTGATTTTGGCTATGCAGTATTTGCGGAAGTAACATCAGGAATGGATGTTGTTGATGCTATTGCTGCCAGTCCAACGCAGACGAATAATGGACATCAAGATGTTCCTAGTGAAACAATTACGATTGAAGATATACAAATCGTCGAGTAACTGAATGTCAGATCAACGTACCAATAAGGATAGAGGGGCACGTCATCTCTCACTGCCGCAGATTGGTGAAAAAGGACAGAAGCTGATCTCTAATTCAACAGTCTTAATCATTGGGATGGGTGGACTCGGCTGCGCGTCAGCAAGCTATCTAAACAGTAGCGGCATCAAAAAAATTATAATTTGTGATTTTGATAGTGTTGATGCCACAAATTTAGGTCGACAAATACTTTTTGGACCTAGTGATATTGGAAAATTAAAAGCCTTAATAGCCAAAGATCATCTTGAAAAAATTAATCCTGAAATTGATATTCAGGTAATAACTAAAAAAATCAACAAGCAAGAATTAATAGCAACAAACCTTAAAAAAGGCACTATCATTTTGGATTGTAGTGATAATTTTAATACACGTTTTGAGGTTAATGAGTACAGTGTCAAAAATAATCATTATTTAGTATCTGGATCTGCCATTAGATTTGAAGGTCAATACGCAGTATTTGGTAATGATTATAAAACATCATCTTGCTATGAGTGCTTGTATAATCAACAAGATGAATCCTTTGAAGATTGCCAAGGTAATGGAGTGCTGGGACCTATTCCAGGAATGATCGGTGCAATGATGGCGATCGAGACAATTAAAATTATCTGTAATATTGAAACACAAAAAGGTCAACTGAATATCTATGATGGTACATCGAATGAATGGCATCAAATTAATGTAAAAAAACGTAATAATTGCTCAATATGTAATTAATCTCTTTACCCTTTTATTTAACTTCCTTAGAATATACTCAAACGCCGATTTGTACCCGATTGCGGGCGTTAAATAAATTCAGCTAAATAGGAGATATAAAACCTATCATGCTGACGCTGGTGGGTTTTTTTATGAAAGGAAGCAATTATTATGGACAATAAAATCACTTTAATAGATGGAGCGATGGGCACTGAAATCAGAGCCAGAGGTTTTGAAGTACCCTCTCATACGAATTCAATCTGGTCTGCACAGGCCTTGATAGACAATCCCGAGGTAGTTAAGAGCATCCATGAAGATTACATTCTTGCTGGCGCAGAGGTAATTACCACTAATAACTACGCTGTTACACAGAATCTACTTAGAAGAGAAAATATCAGAAACAAGCTAGAAGAAATGACTTCACTGTCCATCGATATAGCCAAACAAGCGCGTAAAAATACTGATCATAATGTTAAAATTGCTGCCTCACTTCCTCCGTTAGATACTAGCTATAGGCCTGATTTAGTGGGTGATATGGATTCAATAGTCAGAAAATACTCAGAAATTGTCAATATCGTAAAAGACAAAGTTGATCTTATTATTATAGAAACTATGTCATCTTCGATAGAGGCTATTGGTGCTCTGACAGCATGCAAACATGTTGGCATTGAAGTTTGGCTTGGTTATACCTTACACGGAGTAAGAGAAAATACTCTACCTAGTGGAGAATCGTTATTAGATGCCCTGAATGCAGTCAAGCATTTCGATGTTGATGCTTATTTAATAAACTGTTGCAGTGCAGATATTACATCTAAAGCAATGAAGGTATTTGCAAACGAGCTGAACAAGCCATTTGGAGGTTATGCTAATTCTGAAATTATAAACCACATAGAGTATGGCGATGATTCTCTTGATAATGCAGAAAACCTTCAAAGAGAGTCACGTCAACCAATCAATGCTGATCAATATTCAAAGCTTGTAGCAGAATGGATTGAATCTGGAGCAACAATAGTTGGTGGATGCTGCAGAACCACTCCAAAACATATCGAGAAAATACATCAAATGATAAATAATTAAGAACGACTTATTAATTTAGGCGCCTGCCCAAAAGGCGAGTGACTTTTCATTAACAACATGATTTTCATAAAGAGAATCAATTCTATGAAAGTCGTGAATCAGTCAAAACTCAAAATAATTTACAAAAAATATCAATACAAGAGAATTACTGGAAATCAAAAGATGGGCTTACAATTGATGAGGCTAAAAAAGAACTATCTAAATTTTATAGTATTAAAAAAGAAAATATTGAAATTATTCTGAAAGGATGAATATATTTATTATATTTAAATGAGCTTCTTTTTTAAAATCTCATTTACCTTCTGTGGGTTGGCTTTGCCTCTGGTTTCTTTCATGACTTGACCGACAAAAAAGCCAAATAAACGATCTTTTCCACTCAAATATTCAGCTAATTGAGAAGGGTTATTTTCGATTACTTGATCAATGATAGTTTCAATTTCACTATCATCCGTAATCTGAACTAGTCCTTTTGATACGATAATTTCTTCAGCACTGCCCTCACCATTCCACATTGCTTCAAAGACTTCCTTTGCTATTTTTCCCGAAATAGTTTGATCAGCTATTTTGTTTAACAAACCTGCTAAATCGGTAGCTGATAGTTTTGCATCTTTAATCTCTAGATCATCTCGATTTAATGCTGCTGTATATTCTCCAATCACCCAATTTGCTGTAATCTGCGATTCAGTATTGGCTATTTTTTCTACAGCTTCATAAAAATCAGCTAATTGTTTGGTTGTAGTTAATATCTGTGCATCACTGATTTTAAGACTGTAAGCTTCAACAAATCGCTGTTGCTTTGCATTGGGTAGCTCCGGCAAAGTTTCCTTGATATTAGATATATAAGTGTCATCAATTATGACTGGTAATAAATCTGGATCAGGGAAATAACGATAATCATTGGCCTCTTCCTTGCTGCGCATTGGTCTAGTCTCATCCAGATCAGAGTCATAAAGACGAGTTTCTTGTTTGACTGCTCCGCCATCCTCAATAATCTCAATCTGACGCATGACTTCATGATTAATAGCTTTTTCAATAAATTTAAACGAATTAAGATTTTTTAATTCAGCTCTGGTACCCAATTCTTTTTGGTCAAAGCGTTTAATACTGACATTCGCATCACAGCGAAACGAACCTTCCTGCATATTGCCATCAGAAATTTCCAGATAACGCACAATGGAATGAATTTTTCGCATGTAAGCAACGGCTTCTTTAGCCGAACTCATTTCTGGTTCAGACACAATTTCCAATAAGGGTGTTCCAGCTCTATTTAAATCAATCCCTGATAATCCATCCAGGCCTTCATGTACCGATTTACCTGCATCTTCCTCAAGATGTGCGCGGGTTATACCAATGATCTTTTCATTGCCATCACCATCAAGAATGCTCATGTTACCACCCACAACAATCGGTAGATCGAGTTGGCTAATTTGATAACCTTTAGGTAGATCAGGATAAAAATAATTTTTTCTCGCAAACACAGAACGTGAAGATATTTCAGCATCTACAGCCAATCCAAAACGAACCGCCATTTCTATAGCTTGCTGATTCAAGACGGGTAACGTGCCTGGATAACCTAAATCGACCAGACAAGCTTGAGTATTAGGTTCGCCTCCATAAGCAGTTGAGGCGCCAGAGAATATTTTACTTTTTGTCGCTAGCTGGGCATGAATCTCAAGACCTATGACAATTTCCCAATTCGAATTCATTTGAATTGCTCCGGTATTTGCAGATGCCAATCAGTTGCTTGTTGATAATGATGACCACATTGAAGCAGTGACTCTTCACCAAAATGCTTACCCACTAATTGCAATCCAACTGGTAAATCATTTACAAAACCGCATGGTATCGACATACCCGGTAAACCAGCAAGATTAGCCCCAATGGTATAGATATCATTAAGATACATCTCAATGGGATCATCCATCTTTGCGCCTAGAGCAAATGCCGGTGATGGTGTAGTTGGACCGGCGATTAAATCAACTTTTTCAAATGCTTTCTTAAAATCTTGACTGATAAGTTGTCTAACTTTTTGTGCCTTCAAATAGTAAGCATCATAGTATCCTGCCGATAAAACATAAGTGCCTGTCATGATGCGTCGCTTAACTTCAGCACCAAAACCCTCACCACGAGTTTTACAATAAAACTCATTTAAATCATTATAATTTTCAGCTCGATAACCAAATCTCACACCGTCATAACGAGACAAATTAGATGAACATTCAGCTGAAGCCACCACATAATAGGTAGGCACAGATAATTCGATATTAGGTAAATCAATATCAACAATTTCAGCGCCTTGTTCCTTTAATATATCAAGAGCCTCCCTAACGGCTTTGGCATTATCATCATCCAAACCAGCATCAAAATGTTGTCGGACTAAACCTATTTTTAAACCCTTAATGGATTTATTGATGCCACCTAAATAATCAGGTACTGGCACATCAACTGAAGTTGAATCATTTTCATCAAATCCTGACATCTCCCCCAGCAATAGCGCGGCATCCTCAACCGACCTTGTGAAGACACCTCCTTGGTCAAGGCTTGAAGCAAATGCAATCATGCCATAACGAGATACTCGACCATAAGTAGGTTTTATTCCTGTGACTCCTGTCAAGGCAGCTGGTTGCCTTATCGAACCACCTGTATCTGTGCCTGTTGCCGCTGGAACTAAACATGCTGCAACTGCAGAAGCAGAGCCTCCAGAAGAGCCACCAGGAGATAAATCTAAATTCCAAGGATTTTTTACTGGGCCGTAATAACTGGTCTCATTTGATGAGCCCATGGCAAATTCATCCATATTGGTCTTGCCCAACATAATAGCGCCACTTTTTTTCAGATTTTTAACTACAGATGCATCATAAGGCGGAATAAAGTTATGCAACATCTTTGACGCGCATGAAGTCAAAACTCCATCGGTACAAAAAAGATCCTTATGAGCGACAGGCAAGCCCAAGAGTGGCTTATTATTTCCAGTCGCAATTAACTTATCAGCATTCTTAGCCTCTTTTATCGCTTGCTCTGCTGTCACTGTGATAAAAGCATTTAGTGGTTTACCCAAGTCATTAATACGTGACAGCAATAGCTCGGTAATTTCTAAAGAAGTAAAGTCTTTATCTTTCATTCCTTGCTTTAATGCGCAAAGTGTCATGTTTTGTATTTCTTTGATGGGCATAATAGCTGCTTTAATCAATTACTTTAGGCACTAAATACATACCATTATTGGTTTCATTTACATTCAATTGTATTTTCTCACGCTCATTATTTTCTGTAACTTTATCGACTCTCAAGCGCTGACCTTGTTCTAATGGATGCGCCATAGGCTCAGTACCTTCGGTTGATACAGCCTGTAATTGATCAACAAATTCGACTATGCGGGATAATTTATCGACCACATCTTTTGTCTCACTATCCTGGATGTCCATGCGTGAGAGTAACGCTAGATATTTTATTTGTTCTTTATTTAATGACAACTGACGCCTCCACCACAAATTTAAGCAAGATTATAAATTGAAATGAGTTGAGATAGAATAACATATGATAGCTTGCCGAAGGTTACCCTCATTTGATAGATTAGACAGTCAATTAGTATAAAGAGCTTCAATAATTCCATGTTTAAAAATATTTTAGGTTATTTCTCAACCGATTTATCGATTGATTTAGGTACAGCAAATACTTTGATTTACTCAAGAGGGGCTGGTGTAGTCCTCAATGAACCATCTGTCGTTGCTATTCGTGAAGATATGATGAAAGGTGGAAAAAGTGTTGAGGCAGTTGGCGCAGATGCAAAAGGCATGCTTGGCAGAACCCCTGGTAATATTACTGCTATACGACCATTAAAAGATGGGGTAATCGCAGATTTCACTATTACTGAAAAAATGTTGCAACATTTTATTCAAAAAGTACACGGAACAAGATATTTCAGACCAAGTCCGCGTGTACTAATATGTGTCCCCTATGGCTCAACGCAAGTAGAGAGACGAGCCATAAGAGAGTCTGCAGAAAATGCAGGTGCTAGAAAAGTATTTTTAATACCAGAACCAATGGCTGCAGCTATTGGGGCTGGCATGCCAGTCCATGAAGCGCGAGGCTCTATGGTACTAGATATTGGTGGTGGAACCTCAGAAGTAGCGATAATCTCATTGAATGGTATCGTTTATGCGGCCTCTGTGAGAATAGGTGGAGATCGTTTTGATGAAGCAATTATCAGTTATGTCAGGCGTAATTACGGCATCCTAATCGGTGAGGCAACTGCAGAAAAAGTAAAACATGAAATTGGTTCTGCATTTCCTGGACAAAAAGTCAGAGAAATCTCAGTTAAAGGAAGGAATCTTGCAGAAGGTGTACCTCGAAGTTTCACATTGAATAGCAATGAAATTCTAGAAGCGCTCCAAGAACCTCTTCAGGGAATCGTAGGTGCGGTTAAGCAAGCTTTAGAACAAACGCCACCTGAACTTGGATCTGATGTTGCAGAACGAGGTATTGTCCTCACAGGTGGTGGTGCAATGATGCGATCCCTAGATAAATTAATAATGGAAGAAACTGGATTACCTGTATTGGTTGCCGATGATCCTCTAACCTGTGTTGCACGTGGTGGTGGACGAGTTATCGAACTTATTGATGAACATGGTCCTTCTATTTTCGCACTTGAATAAAGATCAATTAAATTGAAAATATGGTAGTTGAATCAGATAAGCATCGAAGACCACGTATACCGGCACTGAATATAAAATTTATCCTACTACTCTGCTTAAGTTTCTTTCTTCTTTTTAGTGATCAAAAAAATAATTACATATCCTTAATAAGAAATTCCGTTGCAATTGCAATCCATCCCATACAATCATTAGTTGATTTCCCTCAACGTTTCGACAACTGGATGAATACAAACTTAGCTTCGCGTGAAGAATTAATCTCAGAGAATAAAAAACTATATGCTGAACAACTGCAAAAAGAATTAGCTTTACAGAGACTTGCTTCTCTTGAGCAAGAAAATATCAGATTAAGAGAAATTCTTAACGCGTCATTATCAATAAATAATAGCTTTCAGATCGCAAGAATTATTTCTACAAACACGAACCCTTTCAGACATCTAGTTGTTATCAATAAAGGAGAACAAGACGGTGCCTATGATGGACAGGTGCTTGTCGATTCCAATGGGGTTATAGGTCAGATATTACAAACAAATTTTCTATCTGCAAAAGTTATTCTTATTAGCGATACAGATCATGCTATCCCTGTCGAGATTAATCGAAATGGTTTTCGGGCAATAGCACAAGGAAATGGATCTTTTGAAAGCCTGAATATTCCTTTTATTCCAAATAATGCCGATATTAAGATTGGTGATCTCTTGATGACCTCAGGACTAGGAGGTAAATTCCCCAATGGATATCCTGTGGCTATTGTAGATTCTATTTTACTTAACCCAACCCAACAATTTGCTGATGTGACCGCAAAACCAATAGCTTCTTTAAACCAAGTTCGCGAAGTGATACTGATAGATAGTAATTAAATCATGCCTAGTGAAATTAAAAATAATCAAAACAAAATTATAGCTTTTTCAGCAACACTGATTTGTATGATTTTGATTCTAATTCCTACTCCAGATTTACTTAAAATATATAAGCCAGACTGGTCTCTTCTGCTCTTAATATTTCTCACTATCTATATACCAAAGGAATTTAATTTAGGTATGGCTTTTTTTGTTGGTTTACTCGTCGATGTAAGTAAAGGATCATTATTAGGCCAACACGCTTTAGCTTCATTATTAATAATCTTTCTTGTTACTAAATTTCATTTACAACTGAGGATTTTTCCTTTGTTACAATTAACCGCAACCGTATTTTTCTTGATAATAATTTATCAATTCATTCTATTTTGGATTAATGGTGTGTCAGGTATTTCGAGTTCTTTCTCAAGTTATTTAGGGCCAATAATCAGTGGTACAATTCTCTGGCCGATTATTGCAAAATTATTTGGTAGATTATTTATCTTTACAACAACAAAAAAATAAGACGAATATTTTATGTTTGAAAATCTTCATATTAAAGATCATGGCAAAGAAAAGGCGCTGTTTCTAAATCGTATATTTATTTCCTCCCTAGTGGGTTTATTTCTCTTGTTCATCATCGTTATAAGACTCATTCAATTACAAGTTTTTGAATATGATTCTTTTAGCCAAAAAGCACAGGGAAATAGAATAAATTTAAGAGCCACACTTCCACCTAGAGGTTCAATATATGACCGAAATGGCAATACATTGGCTGAAAATATAACTGCATTTGAACTTGAAATTATCCCAGAACAAGTTGTTAATATTGAAAGTACTATTGAGGATTTACTAGACTTAAAGCTAATTGACCCAGTCCAAACCGAAGTAATTAGAAAAAAAATACAAAAAACACAAAAATTTAGACCAATTACGCTGAGATCCAATTTATCTGATGAAGAAATAGCAAGATTTGCTGCTAATCGTGCAGATTTTCCAGGCGTTGATTTACAACCTAAATTAATTCGACATTATCCTCATAAACAATATACGTCGCATGTTGTAGGCTATGTAGGTTCGATTAATAAAAAAGACCAAATAAGATTAAATCAATCCTTTTATAACCCAAATGAAAAAACTGGGAAAACCGGAACAGAGTATTTCAAAGAAACCACTCTTCATGGGGAGCCCGGATATTATCAATTCATTGCCAATGCCAGAGGTAGAGAAATACCTCTCAATGAAAATCGAAAAAATAATACTTTTTTAGAAAAAAAAACCGCTCTACCAGGGACAAATATTTTCTTAACTATTGATCTTGATCTTCAGGTACTTGCAACCGATCTTCTAGCAGATAGGAGAGGTTCAGTTGTTGCCATAGATCCTAATAACGGCGAAGTATTAGCTTTAGTCAGCTCACCCTCATTTGATCCCAATATATTCAATGAAAATCTAACCGCTGTTAAATACAACGAATTACAAAGCAATACAGATCAACCTTTATTTAATCGAGCTGTGCTCGGCACCTATTCGCCTGGCTCGATAATTAAACCTATTCTTGGCCTAGCAGCACTTCAATTAGGTGTCACCAATCTAACACAGAGACATATCTGCAGGGGGCATTACTCACTCCCAGGTAATACTCATCGTTATCGTGACTGGCTATCAAGTGGTCATGGTTCAGTTAATCTTCATAAAGCTATTTCTCAGTCATGTGATGTATTCTTTTACGAGGTTGGTGGTCAAATCGGTATCGATAGAATGCATAACTATCTTGATCAATTTGGTTTGGGTCAAAAAACAGAAATTGAGCTTGCAGGCGAGAGAGCAGGTCTCATTCCATCGACTCAATGGAAGAAAACAATGTTCAGTAAAAAAGAAGATAAAAATTGGTTTCCAGGAGAGACTGTAATTGCATCAATTGGTCAAGGTTATATGCTTGCAACACCCCTTCAACTCGCAAGTGCAACAGCCGCATTAGCTACTAGAGGAAGTAGATTCAAGCCCACACTTATTTCAGCTATTGAAAACCCAATGAACAGCGAAAAGATTTTTAATGAGTCACAAGAATTAACCCAAATCAAAGTAGATTCTCAGTCTTATTGGGAAGAAATAATCTCTGCCATGCATAATGTTATGCAGGGATCAGGAACTGCAAGGAATGTAGGTCTTGGTTCACCTTATGAAATGGCAGGTAAAAGTGGCACAGTACAAGTAATCTCAGTTGGGCAAGAGGAAGAGTATGATCGAGACTTGATTGATGAGAGGTTCCAAGATCACGCATTATTTGTGGCTTTTGCACCACTTAACAAACCTGAGATAGCTGTTGCAGTAATTGTTGAAAATGGCAATAGTGGAAGTCGCGTAGCGGCGCCAATAGCCAAAAGCATTATGGATAAATATCTTGGATACTAACTATGATTATCCGACAATAAATAATTATGCTTAAAGTCACTTCAAATACATGGCGATCAAGGAATTTAATAACAGGCAGTAACTCTGCTTTGCATCTATTAAAATTGGATGGACCACTCTTGCTGCTAATTTCTATAGCTTGTTTATTAGGGGTTTTCATTCTTTTTAGTGCTTCCAATGAAAGTTCAGAAGTATTAATGCGTCAGTTATTAAGGATTGGAGTGGCTTTTATCGCTCTACTGATATCCGCACAAATTCCGACTGATCTGATAAAACGAATATCACCTTGGAGTTATTTTTTTGGTTTAGTTTTATTATCTTTAGTTCTTTTACTCGGTGAAATAGGACAAGGAGCTCAGAGATGGCTTGATATTGGTATTCGTTTTCAACCCTCTGAAATAATGAAACTTGCTGTGCCAATGATGGTTGCTTGGTATCTGAATGAAAGAAAATTACCCCCATCAGGCAAACAGATCTTCAATATATTCATCTTGATATTAATACCAAGTATTCTTATTGCAAAACAACCCGATTTAGGAACTTCTATATTGGTATTTACATCTGGAATACTCATTATTTTTTTAGCGGGTATACCATTTCGATATATAGGCGCCCTGACTTTGTTGGCGATCCCAAGTTCACTCCTACTTTGGAAGGTTATGGAGGACTATCAAAGACAACGTGTAATTACCCTATTAAATCCTGATAGTGATCCTTTGGGTGCTGGTTACAATATTATTCAGTCTAAAATTGCCATTGGCTCAGGTGGTTTATTTGGCAAAGGCTGGACAAATGGAAGTCAAGTTCAGTTGGAATTTTTACCTGAAAAAAGCACGGATTTTATTTTTGCAGTTATTGGCGAGGAATTTGGACTACTAGGTCTTTTATGTATATTGATACTTTATATTTTAATAATAGGTAGAAGTTTATATATCGCTTCTCAAGCGCCAGATATCTTCTCTAAACTTTTTGCTGGTAGCATTAGTTTAACTTTTTTTGTATATGTTTTTGTCAATGCTGCAATGGTTATTGGCTTAATGCCAATTGTAGGTATTCCACTTCCATTAATTAGTTATGGTGGTACATCTATGGTGACGTTAATGATTGGATTCGGTATCCTAATGTCTATCAATTCCAATCAAAAATTATTATCAACTTAAATGGGAGATTCAATGAAACATAAAATTATTCTCATCCTTCTGGTCCTAATCTCGAATACGGCCTCATCACATGATGTCGACAGAACCAATATCCAGAATTTCATTATGACAATGGTAGAAAAACATGATTTTGATAGTGATAATTTATCATTAATCCTCTCAAAAGCAGAATCGAAAGAAAAAATACTCGAGGCCATCAGTCGTCCTGCAGAGAAAAGATTAACTTGGAATGAATATCGTAATATTTTTATTAAGGAAGAAAGAATTAAAGCTGGTGCTGATTTCTGGCTTGAGCACCAACAAATTCTTGATAATATTAGTCAAGAAACAGGAGTTAGTATAGAAATTCTAGTAGCTATTATTGGGGTTGAAACTTATTTTGGAAGATTCACGGGTGGTTATCGCGTTATAGATGCTCTTTCAACTCTGGCGTTTGATTACCCAAAAAGATCTGCGTTCTTCACTAAAGAATTAGAGGCATATCTTCTTTTAACGAGAGAAGAAAATATGAATCCATTCGATGCTACTGGATCTTATGCTGGTGCTATGGGCTCCCCTCAATTCATGCCAAGCAGTTATCGTGCTTATGCTGTTGATTCTGATGGTGATGATAAGCGTGACATATGGACAAATTGGACAGATGTAATTGGAAGTGTGGCAAATTACTTTGTTGAGCATGGGTGGCAACAAGGTAATGAAATCATCGTGCCAGCTAAAATTAACCAATTAGCTTCAAAACCGAAAATCAAAGATGGTCTAAAGGCAACTGAAACAGTCGAAATACTTAAAGAAAAAGGGATCATATTTGATACTGTCATGAATGATAACCACCCCA
>TARA_B110000438_G_scaffold302565_1_pt1 | contig 19279 bp, 20 predicted proteins | sample TARA_B110000438 | Tara Oceans TARA_B110000438 (sample SAMEA4398413) | marine metagenome | biome: Polar Biome; feature: [MES] marine water layer (ENVO:01000295) within the mesopelagic zone...; material: water (ENVO:00002006), including particulate matter (ENVO:01000060) such... | reverse complement strand
TTAATCCATATAACATTTTTAATTTTTTTTACTTCATCATTTTTTGTTCTATATATGCCAAAAATTTTATGTTTTCTTGATAATTTCCTAACAAGATCACTTCCAATTAAACCATTGGCTCCAGTAATTAAAATTGTCATTTCGTCTAATGATTATAATTTCGCTTTATACTCCCAGTCAAATCTTTGGAAGTAAATCTATTCTCAACATGATCGCTATCATTCACAAACATTCCTAAAAACCATCTTCCTTTTTCACTTTCCCACGAAAGATTTTCCTGTGGATCAACTTTTTCTACACCGTGTGCTATTGAGCCATAAAATATAACTGCATCTCCTTCTTGTAATCTTTTTTCAATATTAATTTTTTTTGTTTTTGAAGTTTTAAAATAAAAACCTCCTTTAAGAAAATCTTTTCCAATTTTACTCAGTATGACTCCAGTTACTATTCTTTGATTTTTTCTTGAATCAACATGATCTCTAAGCTCTCCACCGCCTGCTGGATATCTTACTATTTGCAATCTATCTATCTGCATATCTTTGGGTGTATTTTTTTCAAACTGGTTTTTTCCATTACCAGCCAAGCTTTTAATATATCTCCAATGTCTATATGCGCCATCTTTTAATTTTTTTTCTAATTTATTTTTAATATTCCAGTTATAAAAATAAAAAGAATGTTTAATCGCAAACAAGCTATACTTTTTGGTTATATTTTTATCAATAACTCTATGAAAATTAGGAGTTCCATCCATCATTTTATGAAAGCTTTTTTTTCTATTTTTTTTATAGTGATTAGCTAAATTTAAAACTGTTTCTTTTAGTTCTTTTGTCGCAGCATTTCTTAAAATATAAGCTTCTCTTTTTACATACATTTTTTTTATCATTTTTTTTAAATATTTTTCATTTTTTCTATCTGTAGCTTTTTTTAAATCTTCAAACTCCATATATTTAACTTTTCCAACATACTTAGGCGCTGGATATTTTTTTTCTAAATAGTCCCAGTATTTATTAATGTTTTTTTTAAGTGACATTATTTTTTTTTACTATCTACTTATAAACTTTTCCGATTACTTAATCTGTATTAATTTTTTATACTATTTTGCTTTAATTTTTTTTAATCTACTAAGATTAAAATAAAAGTCATTTTCAAAAGAATTTTGAATTTTGCCTTCTTTAAAAGCATCACAAAGATCTTTGATGGCCATTGCAATAGTTTTTTGAGGTTGAAAACCCAAGATTTTCTTAATTTTATCTGAATTAATATGATAGGACCTATTATCATTACTTGAAGTCTTTATAATATCAATTTTACCTTTGTTTGGATATTCTTTTTCCACCACTTCTTTAACTAATTTTGCAATTTCATTAATTGACATATTTTGGTAACCAACATTAAAAATTTGATTTTCAATTTTTTTATTATCTGCTAAAAGCAATGTTTCTACAGCTTTGCAATAATCTTCAATATGTAAATTAGGCCTTAGCTGTTCACCTCCGAACACTTTAATTTGGTTTTTGTTAACAGCAAAATTAGTAAGTATATTTACTGATAAATCTAACCTCAATCGTGGCGCATATCCACATACTGTTGCGGGCCTAAATACCACTCCAATAAAATCTTTACTTGTATGTTTGAACAATAGAGGTTCACACATTCCTTTAAACTTATTATAAAGAGTTAGAGGAACAAGAGGATGTTCTTCTGTAACATTTTTCTCCTTAGAAACCCCATAGACTGAACTAGTGGAAGCATATATAAATCTTTTTACTCCACTCTTCTTCGCGGAAATAACCATTGGTTCAAATGCATCAAAATTTGTAGTTTTAGATAAATTCTCATCCAATTCAAAACTGGAATCATTAGAGATACAAGCCAAGTGTAAAAAAACATCGTAACCTTTACATGATTGTTGAAGCTTATTTTGATCTCTAATATCCCCTTTTATAATTTTTAGATTAGGGTTGTTTTTTGGTAAAAAATTATCTCCAAAATACATTATATCATAAACTGCCACTTTATAATTTTTTTCTAATAAAATTGGAATTAAACTACTTCCAACATACCCCGCTCCTCCTGTGATAAATATCGATTTAAATTTCATAAATAATTATTTATTTCCTAATATTTTAAACCAAACTTTTGTTGCTTTTTTAATACTTTTGGGTGTCCAGACAGGAGCCTGTTTCCAAAAGTGAATTCTTTTAAGAAGGTCTTTTACCCCTTCTTCAATTGTGATTTGTGGTAGCCAATTAAGATCTTTTTTAATTTTAGATATATCAGCAAGGGATCTATTTGGTTCCCCTGGTCTTTTTGGTATATATATTTTTTTGCCACCTATAAGTTTTGCTATTTTATTTACTTTAGTCTCTTTTCCTGCCCCAATATTATAAATTTCACCTACTTTACTAGACATTGCCGCTTTAACAATTCCTCTAACTAAATCGTATACATGAATAAAGTCTCTTGTTTGATTACCATTTCCAACTATTGTTAGTGGTTTGTTTGCTAGCTTTTGTGCAAGAAAAACTCCAAATACTGCTCCATACGCCCCTGATGTTCTTGACCTTGGTCCATAAGCATTAAAAAAACGAAAAGATATAGCTGGAAAATCATATATCTTTGACCAATGCATAATTAATTCTTCTGCTTGCCATTTTGTAAGTGCGTATGGGTACATGGTATTTATTTTTGCATTTTCTTTTATAGGAAATTTATCAGGAATTCCATAACAGCTAGCAGATGCCGCGTAAATAAATTTTTTAATATTTGCTTTTTTTGCAGCCTGAACAACTTTAAGAGTCCCAACTACATTTGAATTAAAATATTTTTTTGGATCCTCTATACTCGGCACAATATCTGCTATTCCTGCTAAATGAAAAACATAATCAACACCTGCAAAATACTTATCTAGGTTTCTGTTGCTAGAAATATCAATTTTTATAATTTTAACATTTTTATTATTATGATGTGACAAATTTGATCTTCTGCCTGTGCTAAAATTATCTAGAACAATAACTTTATGATTTTTTTTAATTAATAGATCAACAAGATTGCTGCCAATAAACCCTGCTCCTCCAGTTACTAAAGATTTTTTCATACTTTTTTTGAAACTCGTAAAATTGTTAATGGTTTTTTAATTTTAAATTTATCTGATAATATTCTTAATGTGCTAGTTTTAACTATTTCACCATACGAAATTACATTTTGACCTTTATTATCAACAATTTTACCATCTAAAATAGCTGTTGTTGTCTTATCATCTTTTTTAGATAAGTTTTTTAAATTTTTACGAACCTCTAGTAAAATTTTCAAGTTATTAATAATATATATATTTTTTTTACCTAATGTGGGCTTTTTAAATTTTATAAAATTTGATCCTAATTTTTTAACAAATTTCTTACCTTCATAATCTTTAGCTTGTCTACCATAAGCATCCTCAAATCTTATTAAATCTTTTTTTTTATAAGGTGTTTCAAATTCGAGAGCACAAACTCCCTGTTTTGAATCAGCTTTAATTGAATGAAATAATCCAGGTCTCAATACTAATCTCGACAACGGGCTATAACTCTTATTATTTTCTTTATAGATCCCTATTTGGACTAAAGCTTTCCCGCTAAGAATTATAAAGCCAGTTTTTTTTTTAGGGTGACAGTGAAGGGAAGTTTTTTGTCCATAATTTATTTTTACAAATGTTATAGCAAGACGATTTGAACAACTATATATAACATATTCATAACCCCAAGGTTTATAAACTACTTTATTAGAATAAAAGTTGTTATTTTTTATCATTTAAAGATCTGACTATAGACCCAAATTTTTTGACGTAGAAAAGTAATAATCACCTGTAAATTTTATTTTTTTAAATAAAATTTTCCATTCTTTTTTAAGCATAATTGTTGTGCCAATAAGTGTCCATTTATAAAACTTAATTCTTTCTTCATCTGTTTCACCGGATGCCAGAACTACATAACTTTTTTTCGATACTCGTTCGATTTCTTTTAATGATTTAATTACATCGCCGAGATTCTGCATGTAAAGAGAATTAAATGCTATTACAAAGTCAAAATATTTATTTTTGAAAGGTAATTTATTGTATTCTGTTAAAATTAACTTACTATTAGATTTTACAGCTTTTTTTAATGCATACGGGTGATTTTCAATACCAAATGTTTTGATGCCTGGAAGCAATATATTCAAATCTTTCAAAAGAAATCCTTTTTTGCAACCTAAGTCTAAAACTCGGGATTTTTTTGTTAATTGATATCTCTTAATTATCTGTGGAAGGATTTTTTTCCATCTTCCGTCATATTTAAATCCGGCATATCCATTAATTCTTTTTCCATCATAATATTCCTTATCAAGGTTCCATGCATAAATTTTGTTTAAAACAGTTCTCTTTAGAGCGACGTCTGCTCTATCTCTTGTTTTCTGTTTTTTGAAGTACCCTATATCAAAATGTTTTCCCATAAAAATATGCCTATATGATTTTTATAATAATACGTCCAGCTTTACCACTGCGAAATAAATCAATAGCTTTATTTATCTCTGGTAAAGCGAACTCATTTGTAATTAAATTTTCCAAGGAAATTTTTTTATTTTTTATAAGACGAATGTATCTTGGTATATCTTTGTCTGGAATGGAATTCCCCCCGTGCGAAGCAATCAATGTTTTGTTAAAAGCTAGAGGTAGAGAATTGATAGAAATTTTATCATTTGGCACCCCTACAAAAATAGTTTTTCCATCACCAGGTGTAAATTCATAAGCTTTCTCCATAATTCTGGCATTTCCTGTTGTTTCAAAAGTCACATCGGGACCCTCGTTTCCAACAATGTTATAGATTTCATTTTTTAAATTTTTTGAATTTGCATTTATACCATGGGTTAATCCTAATTTTTTTCCCATAATTATTTTATTTTCGTGAATATCAACACCAATAATTGGATAAGCTGAGACCAAAGATGAGGCATAAGCAATGCTCAGTCCTAATCCTCCAATACCAAAAATTAAAACAGATTGGCCAATTTTAATTTTAGCATCATTATTTACAACACCAAAACCTGTGGTTACTGAACAACCAAATAAAGCGGCCATTCTCAAATCAAAATCTTTTGGTATTACTGTCACTCTATTTTCAGAAACAACAGCCTTTTCATTAAATGTTGTTACCCAGCCTGCATTTATTTGTTTTCCTTTCCATGAATATTTTGGAGGAGAACTTTGTATGCCAGAACTTTTTCTCCAATGCAGAACAACATGATCACCAGGTTTTACTGTTGTTACTCCCTTTCCTATTTTTTCAACAATTCCTGATCCTTCGTGACCTAAAAGATGAGGCAAAAATTTATCATTTCCTTTTATTGCATCGATTTCGTTTATTTGAGCTCCACATATACTGCTGTAGGAAACTTTAACTAAAACCTGACCAAATTCTATTTTTTCCGGTAAATCTATATCACCTAGTACTAATGGTTTTTTGCTTTCAATTAATATTGCTGATTTCATATAATTAATAAAAAATTTACTTAAGAATGCTATCCAAAGACTTTAATATTTGAGTCTTATTTATAGATTCTTTATTTCCCATAGATGCTACTGATTGAGCTCCAGCCAACGATGCTATTAATAAAGCTAATTCTCTCTTAATTCCTGTTTTTAAACACAATGCAATAATTGCAAGCATTGCATCTCCTGACCCGATTTTATCAGTTGCAGTCTTGGCATAAGCATCAGATGTAACAAATTTATTTTCTTTTATATTGTAAAAAATTGCACCATTATCTCCTCTTGTAACAACCAAGTTTTTTATATTTTGTTCTTTTGAAAGTTTTTTCATTAAAATTTCTAAATTTCCATTTTTATCTCTTAACTCATGTCTTAATTCTCTTTCATTAATAATTACACAATTTACATTTTTATAATTTCTCATGCTATGATAACCAACGTTTGATGCATTAATTTGCGCATTTAATGCTAGATATTTTGAGTTTTTACAAATAATTTTTGAACTTTTTTTAGAGATTAATCCGTGCCCGTAGTCAGACACAATTATTAGGTCGTGGCTTGATAATGATTTTCTAAGTTTAGAAATAAACAATTTTTCCTCAAGATTAGTTAAAGTGTCATCATTTATTTTGTACACTCCTAATATTTTGTTTTTATTTATATTATCCAAAAATCTTTTTTTCACAATTGTGGGTGAATTTTTTTTCTTAATGTAATCAAATTTTATGTTTTTTGGTAATTTTTTTTTTATTTCTTGAAGAAATTCACTTTTTTCTCCCAACATACTTAATAATGTTATTTTGCCACAAAACTGAGAGAGATGTCTTGATATTGCTGCGGCACCACCTAAATATTGTTCAGTATTTAAATCTCTTAAAACTAGCACAGACTCTTTTCCTGATTTTCCTAGAGCATCACAAAATACATATTCATCAATAATTGTTTCTCCAATAACTAAAACTTTTAATTTTTTAAAATTATCAAACAATTTCTTAATTTCAGTAAAAGAATATTTTTTTTTAATTTTACTGATTAATGATTTTTGTTCACTAGAAGAAGTCTGAATAAATTTATTTATTAAATTGCTAGAACTAAAAGTAACACCTTTTGTATAAATAATTTTACCTCCATTTTTTTTTACTACACTAATCTCATTCTTGATTTCACCAGAAATATCATTTTGATGAATTTTGTAATCTGGACCTTTACAATAAGAGTTTGGCTTTAATAATTTAATTATAGAAATGCCTGTTGGTTTTTCACTTAGCACGACATAGTCAATAACATCTAAAGCTGCTAATGCTTTAAGTCTGTTTTCTTGACCAAAAGTAGGTCTATTAGGTCCTTTGTTGACGAATTGATCAGATGTTACAGACACTACAAGAATGTGACCGTAATTTTTTGCTTCTTGAAAATGATTTATATGCCCAACATGCAGTAGATCAAATACACCATGACAAAGAACTATATTTTTTCCTTTTGCTTTTAGCTTTAAAGCTACTTTTGCCAAGGTTTCAATCGAAATGATTTTGTTCTCAGATTTCATTTAATGTTACTTTAAAAATTATATTTTTTCCACAAAACGTCACTTGACATTGACTTGTTTACTAATTGCAAATCCGCAATCGTATCTACAGAGAAGTATGGTCTATACTTAACGGAGGCAGCATATATTCCCCCACCATTATCGCATATTCTATTAATATCGCATGATTCATTAATTTCAAGAGGTGATGGTTTTAAATTAAAATATTTTTTTAAAAAGAAGTACCTAAAGGCAAAGATTCCACCTATTCTTTTTGCATTCATTGTTTTTAATAATTTCTTACTATATGGAATTGGAGATCGTGAAGTAAATAACACTTTGCCCTCTAAATCATGCACAATCTTTACAATATCTGGATTAATAAATTGAGAGTAATGAATAATATCCATTGCAAGAACAGTTGATGAAATTTTTTTATTTTTTACAAGAGGATCAACAACAGCCTTTATCATTTTTGGATATAACAATGGTTCATCTCCTTGAACACAAACTATAATATCATTATTATTAGGCTTTTCTTTAAGCTTGTTTGTTGCTTCAAAAACACGATCTAAACATCTGGTATGCTTTTTAGAAGTCATGATGCACTTATAATTTTTACTTTTTGAAAATTTTTCGATTTCCTTGTCGCATGTTGCTAAACTTAATGTACTCCATTGTTTATACATTTTTGCTCTCTCAAAAACATGTTCTATCATTGGCTTGCCCTTAATTAATTTTAGAGGTTTGCCTGGAAATCTAGATGCTCCCATCCTAGCAGGAATTATTCCAATAATTTTCATTTAGTTGCTTCTATATAATTTAGATAAACTTTTGTTTGCTTTACCAAGTTTTTTTGAATTTTCTATTTTACTGACTATAACTTGTTTGCTTAATTCGGCTGATCTATAGAAAGAATTTAAAAGTTTAATTGTTTTATAACAATCTTTTTGATCTAGGGGAAATTTTTTTGTTTTTTTTGTAGTAAACTTTTCTTAACATCTTGATAAAAATTTATATGCCCAAATCCGTAAGCATCAGGAATTTTTTCACTAAACCTACTACACTCGTTAGGATTTTTTGAAAATATTTGAAGTTCATTGACCGCTAATCCACCTAATTGGGCCATTCCTTTTGATCCTAAAATAGATATAGATGCTTCGTAATCATTTGGTCTAGCAGCTGTGGTAACCTCAAGACTTCCTATTGCATTGCTTTCAAGCAAAAATGTTGCAACAACACTATCTTCAACTTCAATTCTAGCTCCTAATGTTTTCATTGTTGCGTTTACATTTTTTACATCACCACAAAAATATCTTATTAGGTCAACATGGTGAATTCCCTGGTTTGTTAAAGCTCCTCCATCTTGTGAATAAGTTCCTCTCCATTTTGATAATTTATAATATCTGTCAGGGCGACACCATCTAACTCTTACATTAACTATTCTAATTTGACCTAGTTCATTTTTAGTTATCGCTTTTTTTACTCTTTGAACAGCTTTGTTATATCGGTTCTGGAAAACTGGAAATATGCTAACTTTATTTTTTTTAGCTAAACTATAAGCATTATTAACATGCTCTGGTTTCATAAAAGTGGGTTTTTCAACTATTATATTTTTTTTATACTTTTTAATTATATCTATAGTGTGTTCATAGTGCATTCCTGATGGTGTCATTATGGCAACAATATTTATTGTTTCCATTTTTTTAAACATTTCATTATAATTTTTAAAAAAGGGTACATTAAACTTCTTTCCATAAAATTTTGCCTTTTCTATTTTGTTGTCGCATACAGCCACAATATTTAAATCTCTAATTTTTTTAATTGCCTTAAAGTGATGACCTGCAATTCTTCCACATCCAATTAAAGCTATATTTAATTTTTTTTTATACATTTTTTTATTATAGCTGTGATGATTTTAAAATTTTTTTTTGATGTAAGGGAAAATCTACTAAAATTCATCATGCTTGGATGTTTTTCACTTTTTCTGAAATAAGCTATTTCATTCAATTTATTTAAAATTTTTTTTTTATTATTTTTGAAATTAATATGAATAAAATTTCCTTCCTCTTTTTTGAAAACTTCAAAACCCAAATTAGACATTTCTTTAGTAAAATATTTTTTTCCTTCTAGCAGTCTCTTTACAGACTTTGCTACTAGGTTTTGTTTACCTAAATATTTATTAAATAATTCCGCACCTACATTATTTATTTCATACATAGGTCTAACTTTATGCATCTCTTTAATTATGCTCTTAGATGACAATACATAGCCTACTCTTAATCCAGCTAATCCCCAAGCTTTTGAGGCCGTTCTGATTATAATTAAATTTGAAAATTTTTTTATAAATTTTTTTACTGTAAAAGGATAAAAAGGATAATAGGCTTCATCAATAAGCACTAGGCTACCAGCTATTTTTGCTTTTTTTAATAGATTATGCATCTCACTTGATGAAAAGCTGTGACCTGTTGGGCTATCTGGATTTGGAAGGCAGATTAATTTAGGTTTTTTTTTTAAAATAATTTTTATAATGTCTTTTAAATTAATTTTTGGTCCCTGCTTAGTTTTTTTGTAATTTAATAAAATCTCTTTTGTATTAAACACTTTTGAGTAAATAGAATACATTGCAAATGTAGGGTTTGTTCTTAATACAACATCTCTTTCGTTAACAAAAGTTTCAAAAACAGTTTTAATTCCAGAATCGGAGCCTGCAGTAAGTAATAAATTTTCTGCATTTACTTTTAAGCTTTTTGCAAGTTTGTTATAAAGTTTAGATAAATCTGGATAACTAAAAATTGACTCAATTTTAATTTGACTAATTATTTTTTTGGTTTCTTTATGAAGTAGCTCATCACAATTTTCATTTTTGTCCAACCAAAATTTTTTTGGATCTCTAAAATTATTTATAGTCCACTTAGGTCTTTGGACATTTCTTAGTTTTTTTTTGAAAATTATTTTTTCCATGATGTGTCTGATGTATAAATTTTATCTATCATTTCCATGACTTTTAAAGAATCATGAATTGTTCCATTTTTAATATTTTTATTATACTTAACAGCATTGATATATTCCTCTACTTCTCTCTTCCAGGAGAAATCTTTTTTGAATTTTTGAAATATTATTTTTTTATTATTTAATATTTTTTCCTGCACCTCAATGGTTTCATCACCATAAGTCATAGAACCTGATAGGATTCCTGTTAAATTAATTAATGCCTTTTCTAAAGTAATTTCTACTCTAAACTGATGTTGCCACTGTGTTGCGGTTGAGTGAATCATGGCTACTATATTTTTTTTTGAACGCATAATTGCGTATGCATTATCTTCTACGTCATGTTTCCAGTAATGGTTGCTAACAAGGGCTTTTATTGTTGTAAAGTCCCCACAAAAATATCTTATTAGATCAAGTAAATGGATACCTTGATCTAATAAAATGCCACCACCAGCTATAGATTTTTTTGTTCTCCAACCTCCTGAAAACGGAGTTATTTTACTTTTTCCATATAACCCTTTCATATTTATGACTTTTCCATATTTTTTGGAATCAATAATTTTTTTAGTTAAAATAATCGAGTCGTGATACCTATGATTAAAACCATACTTTAGTTTTATTTTATTTTTTTTCTTTTTATACTCTTTTAATACTGTTTTTAATTCTTTAAGATTTCTTGATGGTGGTTTTTCACAAAAAATATGAATCCCTTTTCTTAAGGCGATTTTAGTTGCCTCTGCTGTATATTTATTAGGTAAACTAATAAATAAAATGTCTAAATTTTCATTAAATAATTTTTTGTAATCATTAAAAAATTTAATATTTTTATTGAAAGGTTTATTTTTTTTATTTTTATCACTAATTGCTAAAATTGTTACCCCTTTAATTTTATCGAGAACTTTTTTTCTTTTTTTCCCTACTTCACCAAAGCCAGCAATACCAATATTTAAATTATAGTTTTTCATTATTATAAAAATTTTATTCCAATTAAGATTTCATCAAATTTTTTAAAGAATATTTTTAAATTTGAAATATTGGTAGTGGTCAGATTTATAAATTGTGAATGTGGTGGTGCGTATGTATAATTAATAAAAATGTTATTTTTTCTTAAATATTTACCAACTTTTAATGCATTTATTTTATTAAACATATCGACATTAACTGAATTTAAAAAATGACTATATGATTTTAATCCACGAGTTCTAAATTGCATATGGGCATAATTTCTAGCTTTAATAATTCTTTTTGATGTTTTGTAAATTTCAGTTTTACTTTTATTTAGAAGATTATTTACTACATTAATTGAATGTTGCGGCAATTCAATTGCTAACCTATAAGTTTCAATTTCCTGAGAAATTTTTTTTGATGCCATGGTGTATCCAACTCTAAGCCCTGGCAATCCAAATGATTTAGAAAATGATCTCAGAATAATTAAATTATTGTATTTATTAATAAACTTATAAGCCGATTTTGATCCTAGGTTTTGATAAACCTCATCTACCAATATTGTAATTTTTCTACTTTTACAATATTGAATAATTTTTTCCAATTCTTTTAAATTCCAATTTTTTTCAAATGGGTGTGATGGGTTAATTAAAACAAATAAATTTATTTTATTTTTCTTTAAAAAATTTTTAATAAATTCTATGTTTAATAGTTTAGGTTTAACGGGATCTATAAAATAATTAAAAATTTTATAACTCCATATTTTGGCATTTAATTTATATACTTGAAAATTTGGTAATGAAAAACCAACTCTCCTCGTTTTAAATTTTTTTGCATGCCAGATGTATAGATCTTTGATTAAAGATTCCGCACCCAAACCAACTATTATATTGTTTGTGTTAATTTTGTGAAGTTTTGCAATGTTAAAAACTAAAGGTGCTGAATTGGGATAATAAAAATTAAAAAAATCTTTTTTATTATCTTTTGAGACATCGTGTCCAAATTCAGCTCTATTAATTCTTATAGATTTTTTTGGATTCGGTGAAAATTTTCTTACTCTTTTTATGATAATAGACAATTTAAACTTTCTTTTTTCTCTTTAGATGACTGACGAACATCCTTGTTAATGATTATCTTTTTATTCTTTTTTTTAATTCTTTTACTTCAAAAAAACTTCTTGATTTTTTATTGAATGTTTGGGTTTTATTATTATTAAAATTATTAATAAATTCTCCAGAAGTAATCCCATAAAGCAAAATTTTTCGTTCAAACGGAGAAATATTATGTGATGAACCGTGCACCATTAAAGTATTAAAAAACAAACATGTTCCACTTTTTTCATTGATTGAGAGTAGTTTGTGTTTCTTTGAAATTTTATCTAATTCACTGCTTGGAATAAGATATTTTTGTAATGAATTAATATTTAAAAATGGCACATGTTTATAAATTTTTTTATGAGATCCCGGAAATATCTGCATCCCGCCATTAAGGGGAGAATGATTATCTACAAATATCATACAATGGATCATTTTTTTACGAAGTGTATGATTTGAAATACCTAAATCTTTATCGTAGCTATAATCTTGATGATAATATTCAGCACTGCCATGCCATTTTTTTTTTAAATTTGATTTAGCATACCAGGAATAAATACTTTCAATATTTAGCAATTTTTTTGAAATTTCATTAAAAATTTTATTTTCTAAAATTATTTGATTAAAAACACTGTCTTTGTGCAAAGAATGAATTAACGATTTATTCACCCCAGGCTCCGCTAGACCAATATTTCCTTTTTGTTTTTTTGCTAAAAAATTTAATCTTTTTTTAATTAAATTTAAATCTTTTTTTTTAAAAAGATTTCTAACAATTAAAAAACCATTTTTTTCATAAAAGTTATTTTTTTTTTTATTTATTTTGCTCATTTACTACCAATATGTTATTTATTAAATAACACTCTTTCTATTCTCTTAATAAGTCTGTGATGTTTACCTAGTTGACCCATATATCCATGGATTTTAAAATTAGGCAACTTTGAAAGTTGATAACCATAGTAAAAATTTATCAGCGCTGTTTCAAAATGAACACGTCCTCGACTTGGATTATCGTAATTTTTCATTTTATACAAAGTAAGAATAAGTTGCAAATAACTCATGTTTTTCGGGGTCGATGTTAAATAAAAATCCCAACCATAGACATTAATTTTTTCAGAAAAAAATGATAAGGCGCAAATAAATGCTAAAAATGAACTGGTAGGAGCTCCTTGGGGATGTGAATCTAATAATGGAGGTTTATAAATTTTTTGTTCTAAGGCTATAAGCACACACCCTTCATTGTCAAAAAGATTAATATATGATGGTGATGTATATTCTTCACTTAATGGGCAATAGTTTTTATCCTTATTAGTTATATATGTATTGACACTAAGAACTTTGTTGCCAATTTTTTTAAATTGTTCAACATAGGATTTGCGAGATTGCCCATATGTTACGTTATTATTTTTATAGATATTATTTTTCTCGTCTTTAAATAATTCTTCAATTGTTTTCTTTTTCCCTTCTTTTCCTGAAACCTGATGTACATAAAATATTTTTCCATTCTTATCTAATCTTAATGGACCCCAAGCAGCAATAAGAAATGTAGGTTTTACAAAATTCTTTATATTATTAAAGTCAAGATTTGTAGCCATTCCAACAAGATTGATTTCTTTCATCATTGGTATATTGCTACTTTTAGATTTTAATAAATCATAAGGAATAGTCTGTCTTGACTCTTTAGAAAGTCTATTTTTTTTACTAGGTAATAATTTTCTAGTTGAAAATCTATAAGTTTGCTCCGGCCATACAAGAAACAGTATCATCATCATTAAAGTATCCTTTTCTCTAGATAATGGTAAAATAAAATAATCTTTAAACCATCTAAGAAATTTCCAAAGAAAAGGAAATTTTTTAACAATTTTTTTTAAATTGTTGTAAAGCATTAGTTATTTTTTTAAGATTTAGTCAACGCTCCGCACTTCACGCATTTGTATTTTGGGGTCGTAAAACATAAACTAATTTACTTTAAATTGGACGATATAAGTAATTAGTTGTATTCGGTATCGTTGTAACAATATTGCCAAGTAATATTTTTAGTTTATTTTTTTGTTTTTCAAGAATTTCAAAAACCATATTAGTAAAGGGACCTGATACAAATTTTGCTTTTTTTATAACTAAAGTTTTGAAGAAAGACTGCGTTAGATACCCTTTTTCATTTTCAAATGATTTACAATATTCTATAAATTTTAATATTTGATTTTGATTCTGATTGTTCCCTTCTAAAAAATATTCTAAACCTTTTAAAAATTTAACTTTATTAATGTAATTAGTTTTTTTAAATTTTTCATGATAACAAAATATATAATTTTCTAGGATAAACTTTTCAAATTTTTTAACTCTATTGCCAAAATATTTGTTATACTCTAGTTTTGGATGGTAAAATTTAACATCTTCACCTATTTCTTCAGCTAAATCTTTTTTAAAGATATTTAAATTTTTTATTTTAATTTTTGCAACTACCCACATAACTAATTACTCATCTCTTTTTTTAATTCATCATATTCTTTCATTTTTCTCTTCATAAAATTTATTGTAAGTTTAGTTTTTTCTGTAATTCCTCTGGGTGTAAGAGCATAAATATAATTAATTTTATTAGGATTTTTTTCAAAGTTTTTCATTTTTATAAAACCCTTCATTTTAAGTGCTTTTAAACAATAGTTTAATTTACCCAAGCTAAATCCCAGCTCTGCCGCCAACTCTCTTTGTGTCGCTCTAGATTTACTATTAATTTTTCTTAATACGTTAAAATGATCTTGATTATCGTTCATAAATATGTTCAATAGTTGAACATATATACCGTTCAATTATTGAACTGTAAAGGATAACTTGAAAAATAAGGTAGTTAGTACATAAATAATGTACTTTGTTATATTACATAACTATATGTAGTAATAGATATGATCAATCAGAAAAATGAAAATAGTAATTTTAAAGCAGTTGTTCTTGCTGCGGGCATAGGCTCAAGAATAAATGAGATCACAAAGTCTATTCCTAAAACTATGATCGAAATAAATGGTAAATGTATTTACGAATATATTCTAAAGAACCTAATTGATAATAATATAAAGAGTGTTGTTTTTGTAATTGGTTATCGCGCAGACATCCTTGAGCCTATTTTGAGAAATAAATGCACTGAACTAGGCATTAATCTCGAAATTGTTATGAATGAACAATACAAAACTACTAACACCATGTATTCGTTATGGTTAGCAAGAAATTTATTAAAATCTGATTTTATATATTTGCATGGCGATCTTCTCTTTAGTTCTAAGATGTTATCTTTATTTATACAATCTTCTCATGAGAACTGTGTCTTGGTAGATAAAAATAATCCTCTTGACTGGGATGATGCAATGAAAATTATTTCTAATGATAATTTATTAAAATATATGAGCAAGTCCATTACTGTAAGTGAAATGGACGGTGTTGCAATTGGTATATATAAATTTAACAAACATGGAAGTAAACTTTTGTTTAAAACCATAGACGATCTTATAGAAGCAGGGATAACTAAAAATTGGGTTTCCGAGGCGATAAATATAATGTCTAAACATATAAACGTTAATTTACAAATATCAAAACTTCATGCTTGGGCAGACGTTGACAATCTTATTGATCTTGAATCAGCAAATAAAGTCATAAAAAAAATGGAACTCGAATAGTGTGTGGTTTTTTTGGTGTAATTAATTTAAAAGGTCAACTTTCTGAAAAAGATTGTGCCGACGTAGACCAAGGTATCAAAGCAATTGAGTATAGGGGTCCCGACGATCAAAAGATTCTGACTGAAAGTAATTTCTGTTTTGGGTTTAACCGCTTAAGTATAATTGATCTAAACGCAGAAAATCAGCCTTACCATACAAATGATAAATCAGTAGTAATGATGTGTAATGGAGAAATATACAATTATAAAGAATTAAAAAAAAATTTATTGTCCTTAGGTTATAAATTTAAAACTAAAACTGATGTTGAGGTAATACTGCATGGTTATATTGAGTGGGGAGAGTCTCTTTGGAATAAACTAAATGGAATATTTGCAATTGCTCTGTATGACAGAAAAAAAAATAAAATTTTTCTTGTTCGTGATCATTTAGGTGTAAAACCTTTACATTATCTAATAGTTGGCGATAAATTATATTTTGGCTCAGACTATACTGCTTTTTTAAATATTCATGGCTACAAACATGCATTGAATAATTCAGCTTTAATGAGCTATTTATCTTTTAGATATGTTGTGGGTAAACAAACATTTTATAATAATATTTTTGATGTTTTGCCTGGTACTTGTATTGTTTGTGATGAATATAAAACAAAAGAAAATCAATATTGGGATATTCCAATTGAAGTTGGTCAAGATCAGGGAGCTGAATACTATATTCATGAATTGGATAGACTAATTAATGAATCTGTTAAAAAGCAGATGGTTAGTGACGTGCCTATAGGTGCATTCATAAGCGGGGGTCTTGATTCTAGTATTCTACTTAGTTATATCAAAAAATATAAAAGCAAAATAAACACATATATAACTGGATTTGAAGAAAACGGTTATAATGAATTTGAGCATGCAGATGCTGTCGCTAAATATTTAAATCTTACTCAACCAAAAAAACTCATAATGAATCAAAATGAGTATATAGACGCCTTAAAAGAAACGGTAAAATATAGAGGGGAACCGATATCTGTGCCTCATGAAAATGCTTTTCTCAAAATGTCACGTTTTATGAAAAATGATATTACAGTTGTGATGTCTGGTGAGGGTGCGGATGAATTATTTGCAGGATATGGCAGAATATTTAGAAGTCCTCACGATTATTATATGTCAAAAAAACCTTTGCTAGGAAAATTTATTGATTATTTTCCAGAAAAGACAATGCATAAAAAATATGCTCATCCAATGGATCATTTCTTGTCAAGATACTCTTGGTTTACAAGTAATGAAAAGAGAGAATTTTTAAAAAATGATTTATCAAATCAAAACTATGACGAATATTCATTAAAATACATTGAGTCACTTTTTAATAAAGTTTCACATTTGGACTATTATCAAGGTATGTATTATATACTTGGAAAATTACACCTTACTAATCTGCTTAACCGTTTAGATCGCATGACTATGGCTTCTTCTGTTGAAGCTCGAGTTCCATTTTTGGATGTTAAACTCGTTGAATTTGTCTCCAGAATGCCTTCTCACTATAAATTAAGATGGAAAAATAAAATATCTAAAATTAAATCTATGTTTTGTAACAGTAATTATATAAGTGAAAAATTTGATACTCCAAAATACATATTAAAACGCCTAGCAGAAAATAAGATACCAGGATCTATAATTAACAGAAAAAAGATGGGCTTTCCAGTTCCCCTTAATAGCTGGGCTAGTAAAGAGTTTGGTCAATATGCTTACGAGACATTGACCAGCTCCAACTCAAAAACAAAAGGAATATTTGACACAACCGTTGTTAACAAATTTATGAACAAAAAAAATTATAATGCAAAAGAAGATTTAGATGGTAAAAAAATCTGGATGTTACTTAATATTGAGCTGTGGTTACAGGACAAAAAATTTTGAGCTGGTCTAAATAATTATGGTTTTTAATTTTAATATTATTTAAAAATAAGATATGAGATTTAGAAAAATATGATTATTTGGATAACCGGACTCTCGGGAGCTGGAAAAACAACCTTAGCAGGGGCTCTCTACAAAAGTATTAAAAAAAAATCTTCAAACTTACTTTGGATAGATGGAGATGCGTTAAAAAAAATAATCCCAACTAATGGAAAGCATGATCGAGCATCAAGAATAGAAAGGTATAAAAAAATGATACATATAGTAAAATTTTTTTATGATCAAAAAATAAATGTTATCATCTCTACTTTGTATTTTAATAGTTTTATTTTTAAAAATAATAAAAAAATATTTAAAAATTATTTTCAAATATACTTAAAAGCTGATATCGAACATTTAATCAAAAGAGATTCGAGAAAAATTTATTCAAAAAATATTAATAAAAAAAGACCATTTTTAGTTGGAGTAGACATAAAATGGGATGAACCTAAAAAATCAAATTTGATAATATCAAATTTTTTCGACAAAGATATTAATACGATAAAGAAAAAAATTTTATTAAAAATAAATAATAAAATATTTTAATATTTATTTAATTAGTTTAATTCTTTTTCCTAAGTAACTGTGATGAAAAGGTAATGATTGCAATGATAATAAAGATTTTTTATTTACACTAATATAATGATCTGCTCCTAGATACAAAGTAGGTGAAACTTTAGTGATGTCTAATATAGATTTTTTAGATATTTTGTTTGCTACGTGAATCAATTCTACTTGCCCAACAAACAGTGTGTGGGTTCCATAAGTGTTTTGAAATTTTTTTTTGCACTCAAAAGATAAATAAGAATCGGTAAGAATTGGAGCTCCAGAACGAAGGCCCTCGGAATAATTAATATTAAATTTTTCTACTTTATTGATCTGCCTACCAGAGCTTCGTCCTAAAGACCTGATTAGGTTAACATTTTTAAAATCCATAAAATTAACACTAAAGGATTTTGCTTTTTTTAGCATTTTATTTGTATATCTTTTTTTTCTAACAGATACTCCATACAAAAATGGTTCGTATGATAATCCTGTATTCCAAACACAAGGCATAAAATTTATTTTCTTACCTTCTTTTACTCCGATAATTACAGGTTGGTGGGGATAATAATGAAAATTTAATTTATCTTTCTTTGGATATCTCTGTTCTTTTTTTAAAACTAAATTTAAAAAAAAATTTAGTTTATTAGTATTGCCATCAAAATGATGAGTAATAATCCCTTGAGATCTTGCGGATTTAACTGCAGAAATATCATGTTCAAAATAAACTAATTGATGAGGTGTAAAATTATATTTTAATAAAAGTTTTTTATAGTACTTAGGATTTTTTTTATCAGGACTATGTTTTAAACTGAATGTTTCGTAAGGAACATTTTTTAAAAATAATTTTTTTTCTGAATCGTTGGCGTTAGTTAATACTATTTTTTTATTTTTAAATTTTTTAAGTAAATCTTTAACTTTATGATTTATTTTACCTTTTGAATTAACTAGACAACCAACGGCGTCTATCAATATTACCTTTTCATCCATTATAGAAAATAATTTATTTTATTAATTTAATCAAAAATTTTTTTCAGTGCATAAATCAAGCCATTTGAGCTATTAGTACTGGTCAGCTA
>TARA_B110000438_G_scaffold302277_1_pt1 | contig 19292 bp, 16 predicted proteins | sample TARA_B110000438 | Tara Oceans TARA_B110000438 (sample SAMEA4398413) | marine metagenome | biome: Polar Biome; feature: [MES] marine water layer (ENVO:01000295) within the mesopelagic zone...; material: water (ENVO:00002006), including particulate matter (ENVO:01000060) such... | reverse complement strand
ACTTACGAACCAGAACAGGTGGCAGACATTATAGCCCCTGATTACACACTGGAGGACTACTACTGGTTACGTGATGACCCCATACCTGAAGACTTTTTACGTGAAGTGCAGGGGGGCGCTGGGTGGCGGTGGGCTAGGAGACCGAAGAAGAAGGAGGTAAGTAGCCCCTCTGCCCCTACCGGGATAGCAGCATTAATCAACGGGAGAAAGGAATGACACCAGAAGTAAAAGTTAAACGGAAAGTTACGGCACAGCTTAAAGCGTTAGGGTGCTACTACTTCTTCCCGGCGACAGGAGGGTATGGCAAGTCAGGCGTACCGGACATAGTTGGCTGCTACAACGGTAGGTTTTTCGGTATCGAGTGCAAGGCAGGTAAGAACAAGCCAACAGCACTACAGGAAAAGAACCTAGCCGACATAGCCAAGGCGGTAGGTATCGCGTTAGTTGTGAACGAAGAGAACATGAATGACATTAACGAGTTACTAGGTGCCCCCGTAAAGAACCCCAACCAATTAGAATTAGACTTTGGAGTATAGATGACTGAAGCAGAGAGAAGTTACTACGAACATAACGATCTACCCCCTAAACCGTTACCAGTAAGCAGGGCAACCATCCTTGACACTGCCAAGCAGTATGTGACGCGGGATAGACAGAACACGCACGGCAAACCGGAAGATAGCTTTGCTAGGATTGCCAATTACTGGAGTGTATATCTTGAGGGGGAGGTAACCTCAAAAGACGTTGCTATTATGATGACCCTGTTGAAGGTCGCTAGGCTAGATGAGAACCCAACCAACGCTGACAACTGGATAGACGCATGCGGGTATCTTGCGTGCGGTGGTGAAATAGTTGGAAGTGAGGTGCCTAGATGACTGTGGAATATAAACCGAAACACGAGGGGGCAACTCATATTGGCCCCGAACGAGAAGAGTTCAGGGTAGGGGCTAGAGGGTTTTTGTACCGCTGGTCAGGTGAGGAGTGGCGTAAGACCACTTTTGACAAGGCACGTTTGCTGACAATCGAAGAGTTTAAAAAGGTCCAAGCGAAGAAGCGTGCTACTAACGAGTTTAGGAAATACAGGTAATGGATTTGATTACACTAGACTTTGAAACGTATTACGACAAAGATTTCTCACTGCGGAAGTTAACGACTGAGGAGTACATCCGATCCTTAGAGTTTGAGGTCATAGGGGTAGGAGTTAAGGTAAACAATGGCCCCACCGAATGGGCGAGTGGAACTCACGAACAGATGAAGAGGTACTTGGATGGTTTCGATTGGGAAAACAGTTCTCTACTATGCCATAACACTATGTTTGACGGTGCTATACTCAATTGGATTTATGATATTCGCCCTCGCATTTACCTTGACACTCTTTGCATTGCTAGGGCTTTACATGGGGTGGAGGTCGGAGGCAGTCTTAAGGCACTGGCGACACGGTACGGAATCGGAGAGAAAGGTACAGCAGTTGCCGATGCAGTAGGCGTACACCGTTGGGAGTTTACAGACGAGGCGTTAGACCTTTACGGCGACTACTGCATCAACGATGTTGAGTTAACTTACGAACTATTCGGACTTATGGGTAACACGTTTCCACGTACTGAGCTAAAGATTATAGACCTGACCCTACGGATGTTCATCGAACCAATCCTTGAACTAGATGTACCCCTATTAACGGAGCATCTTGAAGATACTAAAAACCTTAAAGAACAATTACTTACTGATGCAGGGGTTACCAAGAAAGACCTTATGAGCAACGCAAAATTCGCTGGGTTATTGGAAGACTTAGGAGTTATAGTTCCAATGAAGGTAAGCCCAACAACGGGGGAAGATACATTTGCGTTTGCTAAGACAGACCAAGGGTTTATAGATTTATTAGATCACGATGACATTATGGTACATATGCTGGCTAACGCACGACTAGGTAACAAGTCTACGCTAGAAGAAACACGTACCCAAAGGTTTATCTCTATCGCTGAACGTGGGGTTTTACCTGTACCTATTAAATATTACGCTGCCCACACAGGTAGATTCGGTGGGGATGACAAGATCAACCTACAAAACCTACCTAGCCGTGGGGCAAACGGTAAGAAGTTAAAGTGTAGTATGGTAGCTCCCCAAGGCCATGTAGTGATTGATTGTGACTCTAGCCAGATTGAGGCGCGGGTACTCGCATGGCTATCAGGGCAAGACGATCTAGTACAAGCATTTGCAGAGGGTAAAGACGTTTACAAGCAGATGGCAATGTCTATCTATAACGTTGAGAATGAGGAAGCTATCACAAAACCCCAGCGGTTTGTTGGTAAGACAACCATACTGGGTTGCGGATATGGGATGGGGGCTAACCGATTTGTAGATCAGCTTAAGACGTTCGATTTTGAAATGGGTATTGATGAGGCCCGGAGAGTTATCAAAGTCTACCGTGAAACGTATTTTCATATCGTGCGTCTATGGAGCGATGCGGGCTTCACTATTAAGAACTTAGTGGACGGTAGTGTTACGGAGATAGGGCGTGAAGGTGTGTTAAAGGTATGTCCCGAACTATCTGCTATCGAGTTACCCTCTGGATTGTTGATGAGGTACGACGATCTACAATGCAATCCAGTTAAGGTTGAGAACGAACGACCTGAGTATACTTATAAAACCCGTAAAGGCCGAACGAGAATCTATGGTGGGAAGCTGATAGAGAATGTATGTCAAGCTATCGCACGTTGTATTATTGCCGAGCAGATGTTAAAAATTAGTAAGCGGTATAAGGTAGTCCTGACAGTACACGACTCTGTTGCGTGCTGTGTACCCACAGAACAGGGAGTAGAAGCCCGTGCATATATGGAGAAGTGTATGCGTTGGTTACCTACATGGGCTGATGGATTACCTATCGACTGCGAGTCTGGTACAGGATTATCTTATGGAGACTGCGAATGAGTCAGAAGCGCCCAAGAGCGGATGTGATTAACTTCTTAGAGCGTAAAGCGGAATACGCGGAACGTAAGTTTGTAAGTACTGTTAGGTTACCCCCGTTGGATCAAGAAGCTATAACTACTAGTGATGTAGGGATACTTAAGATGCGGAACAAAATACTAATAGTGATTACACAAAGTGATTACGGGGATAACCCCCCTCGGGTTGACACTGTGACGTTTGGTGTAGATGAGTTATCAGGTGTAATAGAAACACTGACTGATGCTTATGAGTTTGTAACCAAAAGAGATGGAGAAGAATGAGTATAGCCCCGTGGTCATTCAGTAAGTTGAAGTCGTTTGAACAATGCGCTAGGCAGTTTCAGCATCTCAAGATTCTTAAGACCTATAAGGAAAGTGAGTCAGAGGCTATGCTCTACGGCACTGCTTTCCATACCGCCGCTGAAGAATACATCCAAGATGAGACCCCCATGCCCCCGCAGTTTGCCTATGCAAAAGATGCACTGGATAACCTCAATGCAAAGCGAGGAGACAAACTATGCGAGTACAAGATGGGGTTGACCGAGAACCTAGAACCGTGTGACTTCTTTGCAGATGACGTGTGGTGGCGGGGTATTGCTGACTTAGTGATCATTGATGAAGAGGAAGACCTTGCATGGGTCATTGACTACAAGACAGGGAAGAGTGCTAGATATGCAGACAAGGGGCAGCTTGAGTTGATGGCCTTGGCTGTCTTTAAGTTCTTCCCTAACATCAAGACTGTCCGAGGGGGGCTATTGTTTGTAGTCTCTAACGAGTTAATAAAGGGTAACTATGTGTCGCTCGACCAAGGACACCTCTGGGAGAAATGGTTAGGTGGGTATACGAAACTGGAGACCGCATTTAAAAATGATGTGTGGAACCCTAATCCATCAGGGTTATGCCGCGCACACTGCCTAGTTTTAGAGTGTGAACATAACGGGAGGAGAAGTTAATGCCATACAAAAACAAAGAAGATAGGAAGAAACAAAAGAACAAACCAGTAGGTAGTAAAGAGTTTACAGCACGTATGGAACGTCAACGCGCTAGGCAGAAGATGGATGCCAAAGCCAAGAAGAAGAAAGGCGGCGATAAGAATAAGAATGGTAAAGCCGACAAGCGCGAGGGGAAGGATGTCTCTCACAAAAAAGCCTTAAGTAAGGGCGGTAAGAATGAAGACGGCGTTACGGTAGAGAGTTCCAGCAAGAACCGTAGCCGTAACTACAAAAAGAAAAAGAAGTAACTTCGTAGACGCTTAACTTGATGCGTCTTTAAAAAACGTAGGGGTTTAGGGTTCTCTCTAAATAATTACACCCCCTACAAAAATCGAGCTAGCCTTACATAGTTAACTGTGTTCATGCAGACCTAGCCCTATCTGTAGGCGAAGCAGGGCTAACACGTTTATACGTTGCGAACTAAGAAAGAGAGAGAAGGAATGAAGATCGTTGATAACAAAGCGGTGCTGCTACGATTGCGCCACCCAGCAAAAGTAACAACAGTTATACCAAGAAGCCAAGCATTAGCTGACAACCAAGTGCTAGTGAAGTGGGGGATTGATGAAGCCCACGTACTAAAAAACCTTAATATAAAAGTCCCTTCCCCTATCGAGGGTAAGTACACATGGACGGGTAAGTACGCCCCGTTCGACCATCAGAAAACTACCGCATCATTTCTCACCATGCACAAACGTGCTTTCTGCTTTAACGAGCAGGGTACAGGTAAGACAGCCAGTGCTATCTGGGCTTCCGATTACTTGTTAAACGCTAAAGTTATCTCCAGAGTCCTTGTGATATGTCCTTTATCTATTATGGATTCGGCTTGGCGTAATGATCTGTTCACATTTGCCATGCACCGTAAGGTAGGTGTGGCCTATGGCTCCAAGAAGAAACGAACCGAAGTTATTGAGAGTGACGCTGAGTATGTAGTGATTAATTATGACGGCGTAAACATAGTAGAAGAAGTCATAGCGAAAGGGGGGTTTGACCTGATCATTATAGACGAAGCAACTCACTACAAGAACGCGCAGACTAAACGGTGGAAGACGCTTAAGAGGCTGATGACCTCAGAGCCGTGGTTGTGGATGATGACTGGCACCCCCGCTGCCCAAAGTCCAGTAGATGCTTTCGGGTTAGCGAAACTAGTCAACCCCGCTGCTGTACCCAGATTTGCGGGGGCATTTCGGGATCGTGTAATGACTAAGGTGACTAACTTTAGATGGGTGCCAAAACCCGATGCAACCGAAACGGTATATCAAGTATTGCAACCCGCTATTAGGTATACGAAGGATGAGTGCTTGGATTTACCCCCGATGGTCTATGTCAAACGTGAGGTAGCGTTAACTCGACAGCAGAACAAGTACTATAAGCTGTTACAAGATAAGTTAGTGATGGACGCAGGTGGGGAGCAAGTTAGCGCGGCTAACGCTGCGGTTGCCATGAATAAGCTATTACAAATTTCATGCGGGGCAGTCTATACCGATGCTGGAGACACGTTAGAGTTTGATATCTCGCACCGGTACAACGTACTGCGGGAAGTGATTGATGAGTCTAGTAAAAAGGTATTGGTCTTTGTCCCCTTCAAACACGTTATTGACATCCTTGTAGATAAGCTAGAGGGGGAGGGTATAACCGCTGAAGTGATACGTGGGGATGTATCTGCCGGTAAACGTACGGAAATATTCAGCCGATTCCAGAGAACGGATAACCCCAGAGTGCTTGTCATTCAGCCACAAGCCGCTGCACATGGGGTGACTTTGACCGCTGCTAATACCGTTGTCTGGTGGGGGCCGACTTCCTCGTTGGAGACTTACCTACAGGCTAACGCACGTGTACATAGAACGGGGCAAGACCATAAATGTACTGTGGTACAGTTGCAAGGATCGGCCATAGAAAAACGTGTTTACGCTATGTTAGACAATAAAATCAACATCCATACAAAGATGATAGATTTATACAACGATATACTTGCGTAGTCCACCGTCATCCATTACAATCTGTCATTCGATAAGGGAAGGAGACCGGAATGAACGACCCTGCTACACAAGACGAGCCTCTTTTAGAGGTAACTCTGGATAAAATGGTAAAGACGTATGTAAAGATACGTGATCGGCGTTCTGAGATTAAGCGGAACTATGAGGCAGAAGATACGGCGCTTGTAGATGATCTTGACAAGATTAAGGCGGCACTATTAGCCCATTGTAAAGAACATGGGGTCGATAGTGTTAGAACCTCGGAAGGTTTGTTCTATCGAACGGTTCAACAAAAGTATTGGACGAACGATTGGGAGAAAATGCACGAGTTCATACTGGAACATAAAGAGCCTTCCCTACTGGATAAACGCATTAACCAGAAACATATGAGAGAGTTTCTAGAAGACAATCCTGAGTTACTACCAAAAGGGCTTAACTCTAATTCCACCTACACAATTTCAGTAAGGAAGAAATAACTATGTTAAAAGAATTCGTTAACGTCAAAGGGGTAGCTGACCATTTTAAGGTATCGGAAAGGTTAATCCGTACTTGGGTACACCAAGGTAAGATTCCCAAAGACACCTATGTACACATTCAACAGACGTATAGGTTTAACCTTGCGGCGGTGGAAGCTGCGTTGTTAGCAGATGAGGGTGGAGAGGAGCCGTGGGTTATGACTGCGGTGACTACTAGTAATCCTGACACCATCGAAAAACTGTCATCCCTCGGGGCATATGACGGGGAGGACAGAATCTCAGAGGTTAGAGTCTTAACCGAAGACAACATAGGGTCGTGGGCAGATGGTAGTCCCGAAGACAGTGCAATCCCTGAACTCGATGCTGATCTATGAACAGAATTAGCATCCGCGAAAAGACGTTTAATGGAATACCGACTGAAGAGCCATTGACTAAGATACCTGTAGTAATTATAGGTGTAGCCTTTGTATCGAGGATTTATTACAAAGATGCTTACAGTTCGGAGAAAGTGGCTAAACCTACTTGTTGGTCAGAGAACCAAGAAACACCAGCGTTAGATGTACCAGAAGATCAACGCCAATCAGGGCGTTGTATAGATTGCACTCAAAATATTAAAGGTTCAGGTAGGGGTGTAGGGCGGGCATGTAGATTTGTACAGCGTTTAGCTCTTGTTCTAGAGGATGATCTGGAAACAGTTTACCAACTACAACTGCCCCCCACTTCAATATTTGGGGAAACCATAGGAGGGGATATGCCCCTACGTGCCTACGCACGATACCTTGAGGCGAGAGAAACGCCTTTCGTTGCTCTAGTGACCGACATATATTTCGATGACGAGAGCAACACACCAAAACTTTTCTTCAGGCCAGTACGACCTTTAGAAGAGCAGGAGCTAGAGACAGTCAAAAAAATGTTGGATCATGAGGATACAACTCAGGCACTGACATTGAATGTTGTCTCTGTAGAAGATAGAAGTAGTTCCCCGTTTGCAGTAATGGATGGGTTTACAATTAAAAATAATTTGGAGAATGTATGAGTTACCTTATAAAGAAAGTTGATGTTCTATACCCACGTATTGATAAGCCGTACAGGTTCGATAACGCGGAAAACAAAAGTATTCCCTGTGGCCCGTTGGAAAAGAACGCGAAGTACGAAACTAAATTCCGTATGGACGAGGATACTGCTACAGCCTTGATGCAGGTAATGGCGGTTGCGTATAATGAAAAACGCAAAAAGAACTGGCCTGAAAAAGTCCCAATGCCCTTTGATAGAGATGAGGATGGGACATATATTGGGAAGTGCAATCTTAAAGGATCGTTTGACGGGATAGAAGCAGTAAACCCCCCTAAACACTTTGATGCTAAGAATAACGAGTTAGCGGAGGGGTTCCAGTTAACTACTGGCAGCATCGCAAACCTGTATGTTGAGACTGTCCCCTATCACGGGGGAGGCGATATTGGTACAGGGGTCTCCTTGCGGTTGCGTGCAGTGCAAGTGATAACCTATAAGCCCCTTGAATCACGTTCTCCGTTTGAAGTAGACGAGGAAGGTTTTGAATCTGGGTCTCCTTTCGGAGCGTCCACGGAGGGTTTTGACTCAAAGGCCGAAGCCCCCACTGCAAATGTGTTTGATACAGAGCCAGAAGCAGCGGCGGAAGTGGCAGAGGTTGTAGAAGCCCCGAAAAAGAAAGTGAAGTCCAAGACACCTGCGCCTAAAGATGATGTTGATCTGAGCGCCCTTGTCGCGAACTGGGACGACTAACTAGAGTAATTACTGGGCTTCTAATCACAGAAGCCTATACTCTAAAATACCACGGCTAGCATTAGTGAAGAGGGCGAATTTCTAGCTCCTGCCGTGGTCACTTTCGGTTTTGGGATAGCTATGGAAACAAAGATATTTCTACAAGAGGCTCTAGCAGATGATGGCCTATACTGTATATTCGCGGCTAACACACAAACAAACCGGCGCGTGCAGAGGTTCTTTAAGACAGTTGATGCCCTAATTGATGGTGCAACTGTATTAGATAGTCAAGGGTTCAACGTATACTTTGCTTTATCCACATTTAATAAGACCAATTCTCGTAAGGTTGACAATGTAAAGAACATAAAGTCTTTCTTTTTAGATTTAGATTGTGGCCCAACCAAAGAATTTCCTACACAGCAAGATGCAATATCCTCCCTAATGCAATTTTGTAGTGTTAACTCCTTACCTCGTCCAACGATTATAAACTCCGGGCGGGGTGTCCATGTTTATTGGGTATTAAAAGAAGCCGTCTGCCTTGCAGATTGGTTGCCCGTTGCCGAACGACTAAAGGCATTATGTAGTAAGAACAGCTTTGAGGCAGACCCCCAAGTTACCGCAGATGCTGCGCGGGTGCTGCGTGTCCCACAAACTCATAACTACAAACCAGACATCCCGGTGGAAGTAACTTTTATCGGTGATCACTCTGTGCCCCCCGTTGATTTTGACAACTTTAGTGCGCTACTCGGTGGAGATTTAATACCAGTTCCCCCTAAAAGGGTAGAGGGGACAGGCGCTATGATGCTCGCTGCGCTTGATAACCGCGAGTATAAGTTTAGAGACATCTTATCAAAGTCTGATAAGGGGAAGGGCTGCTTACAGATATCTGAAGCTCTAAATAACCCTACTGAGGTAACTGAACCTATATGGCGTGGGGTGTTGTCAATCCTTAAAGCCTGTAGTGATGGTACGAGGGAGAAAGCCCATAAGATATCACGAGGTTACCTTGGGTATGACCCACAAGAAACTGATGTGAAGTGGGATAACCTGACATCGGACAAACGCTATACATGTAACACGTTTGAGGCATCTAATCCTGAAGTCTGTAGGGCATGTCCTAATAGGGGGAAACTTCGTAGCCCTCTATATATTGGGCAGTCGATCAAGGAAGCTACTGAAGAAGATAACATTGTTACGGTAGAAGCTCCCGCGTTCTCCCTACCGAGTACACCTACGGTTACTTACAAAATCCCTGAGTTCCCTAAACCCTATATTCGTGGTGCTAGTGGTGGGGTGTATGTACGAACTAGAAGTAAGGATGGGGATGTAGAGGAGAAAGAGATCTACCGTAATGACATTTATGTAGTGCAAAGAATTATGGACTTTGAAGCAGGGGAGGGCGTAGTAATACGTTTACACATGCCCAAAGACGGAGTTAGGGAGTTCACAATGCCACTCACTGCCGTCACGTCCCGCGATGAGTTTAGAAAAGAGATGGCTAAACAAGGGGTCACTCTCCTAAATGTTGATGATTTAATGAAGTACATGATGACTTGGATTCACAAACTACAGGATACAAAAATGGCAGACAACGCGCATAGGCAGTTCGGATGGGCAGACGACAACCAAACTTTTATATTGGGTAACCAAAAGATTCACGCGGATTCAATTGAGTTCAACCCTCCATCAGCTTCTACCGTAGGGTTGTTCCCTGCCTTTGAGCCGAAAGGGGATTTGGAATCGTGGAAAGGGCTAATGGATTTCTATAACCGAGATGGGTTTGAGTTACATCAGTACGTAGTGTGTATGGGTTTTGGTTCTATCTTGATGGAATTTATCGGCGGTATAGCGTGTTCGGCTTTGCATCTTCACAGCAAAGATTCAGGTCTAGGTAAGACTACAGCGATGGTAGCATCGGCTTCGATATGGGGTAACCCTTCAGACTTAGTACTTGACGAGAGAGATACGCATAACAGTAAGATGTTAAGGGCTGAAATACTACATAGCTTGCCGCTATTCATAGACGAGCTAACTGATTCAAGCCCTGAAGAACTTAGTAGCTTAGTCTATCAATTTACGTCTGGTAAGCAGCGTGCAAGGATGGTGAGTGGGGCTAATGCGGAACGTCCTCGTGGAGAACCGTGGAGCTTGCTTACAGTCACTACGGGGAACACTAGCGTAATCGAACGCATACGCTTGAAGAAAGAAAATCCTAGTGCAGAGGCCCAGCGTATATTAGAAGTACAGGTTGATAAACTGTTTACAAGCACAGATTCTAAAGCAGAGACTGATAGGTTTACAGATGAGTTACAACTACACCACGGACACGCGGGGGCTATCTTTGTACAATATGTTATGAAGAACCAACTTGCTGTTAGACAACTCCTGAAAGAAGTACAAGTAAATATAGATAAGCGAGTGGGGCTGAAATCAGAAAATCGTTATTGGTCAGCGGGGGCAGCGGTTACAATCACGGCTGGTATAATTGCCTACAGATTAGAGTTACTAAGGTATAGCGTCCCTAAGATTACAACTTGGATCGAAGGTGTATTGACTAATAATCAAAGCTATGCGGTTTCAATGGCGGTGACCCTCGATCAAACACTCAACGAATATCTTGCTGAAAACTACAATAGCATCTTGCGGATTAAGTCTACAGCGGATGCTAGGTCGTCTACGGCAGGGGTAGATGCCCTTGTTCAGCCTGAACTGACTCCCCGTGGGCAACTGGTTGCACGTTATGAGACAGATACCAAGAAGCTCTTCCTAGTGCCGAAACCGTTTCGTAAGTGGTGTGGTAAGCAGCAGATAAACTACGCTCAGTTTACCACTGACCTTAAGAACAAGATGGGTGCGAAACAGGAGAGTGTACGGTTAGCCAAAGGTACGCTATTTAAGATTAACCCCATGATGGTGTGGGTAGTAGACTTTAAAGAGGGGAGTAGTAATGGTGCGGGGGGTAGTACGGACGTTTGATCTATGCCCTGACGGGATAAGGATTGTTGTTCCGTGGGACGCTATAACAGTAGGGGCATCAGTTTTTGTCCCCTGTTTGGACGCACCAAAAGCCATTGATGAGTTTGAAAAGATAGCTTCAAGTCGTGGGTGGTACATTGACGCTAGAATAGGCATCAGTAAGGGTAAGTACGGGGTTCGTATTTGGCGGGTTATGTGATATATTCCTCCCGACATTGTGTCTCCTTCTCTCTATCTGGCACAATGTCGTTCTCATGCTCTCCAGAGCAACCCCCCTCTTCGGAGGGGGTATCCTAATTTGTTACCACCTTCCCCTAGTCCATCCGCCCGATCTGACTCCAGCATAATAGATACTCGCTCGGAATCGTGAGCAGCCTCTACTGATTAGCATCTCCCTAAATAGCTGATCGCAAATTTTTCTGGTCTCCCACTTTTTCCCGTAAAGGTGATCGTGTACTACGGCTGGTTTTCTACTACGTCCCGTTCGAGAAAAGAACGACCGCATGAAGGTTGGGATGCTTGCCAAGTCCGTTGTTGTACCTGCCGGAACATTGACGAAACTTGAGCCATCGTAAGAAAAATCATACACGACTTGGAACACTCCGGGTTGATCGTCTAAGGTTCTAAGGACAAGATCAGTGAATACGCCTTTCATTGCCGGTCCAGCGTTCGTTTGGCGTTGATGCAAAACAGGTTCGCGCCTACCACGGTCACACAATAGTCGATTTGCCCCGGCGCACCTCCTGCAATCGTTTGCGGTTCTTCTGGCAGCGAAGAGCAGCCAATCAGCAGAAATGTTAGCGGTATTAGTAGTGTTTTCATGTAAGTATTCTCCTACTGGGTACTGAGGTGAGGGTCTTCGATGTGATCATCAAACTCCTCTTGAATTTTGGCTAATTCCTTCTGTATATACTCAATATTGAGATCCTGCACCGCGTCGTCAGGTAGCGCACCAAGCTCGCCACGAGGCCACTTGATTCTGAACTCTTCGTTCGTCGCTACTGAGTCTTGCATCCTAATAACATCAAGTTGGAGGGCTGCTATTTGTCCTGTCAGGCTGAAATAAACACCTGCGATAGACAGTATCATCGCTAATATCCCTACCAAACTTTTTATATCTATCGTCAACGAACTTGACTCGGTAATGGCTAGTTCTTTTTCTCTCTCCATACCTCTAACTAACCCCGCTAAAAATATTTAGCTAAAAATACAGTCGCTAAGATAAACGGATAGACTCCCCAGATCGACATTCCCATTCTATCCATACGTTGTGATCCACGCTCTAGGCGCTCCTCAATATTCTTGTATCGAAGCGCACATTCCTTCTCATGCACTCCAAGTTTAGTAACTTCATTAGTCATAACTACTACCTATTGTGACGTATCGTAAAACATTTGGCTGACAATATCCGTAGAGGATCTAGACGAAAGCGTTTGTCCGAATATAGCCTGCCCTCGATTCTTTAGGTACGTTTCGTAAGACTTACCTATTGTTGGGGCGCCTATAAATTCTTTTGGGTATTTCTTTATGATGTAATCGTTATACTTAACAATCTTTGCCATAGCTTCATTTATCCTATCCTCGTCCCCATAAAACTTAGCTTTGTTCAAGTTAGATAATAAGTTTCTGCCATTTAAGTTAAGTTGTTCGTCTATTCGTTTTCTAGCACTTATGTTTTCTTGGTTTAGGGAGTACTTTAATGGAGAGAACCCTATGTACTGACCGAGCAACTCACCCGAAGTTATGTTACGTGATACTACACTACCCATTGAGTTCTTAATAACTAGTCCGTCATCCTCAATCTTCATAGCTTTACGCATGTTTTTAACAGCAGCGGGGAGCATTTGGTTTATGCCCTGTTCGGTTTTACCCGCCATTATACTTTGATACCCCTTAGCCACGTTTGAAAGCACGCTACCTGATGGGCCGCCCAAAACTCCAAAAATCTGCTCTTCTGTAGATTCGTTGTAAGCGTAACGATTTTCTTGCAGGAACAAGTTAGTAAGTGCCATACGTCTTGAAGCATCTACCCCCAACAAATTACTAAGCCCCCCTTTGTACCAGCCAACACCCAAGTGCCTCCGAGTTAACTCTTCAAAAGTTTCATCTTCATCTTCTTTTATCATTGTATCGTACATAGCGGCAATCGTGCCGAACATAGGCACCCCCGCTACACCGGAAAATAAAAGCGCAGTGGCATGTACCCCCACAATCTGCCTCCACGCGGCTTTCCGTGCCTCCTTCTGTTTCGCACTATCTCCGGGGAACTCTTTTGTTAACGCTACCTTGGCAGATTTAAACATTGTGTAGTACATTTGAAGGCCAAAACCTTTATACATCCCTGCAACTCGCCCTATACCACTCTGGAACCACGGCGCTGCGGTCTCCAAAACAGCGCCCCCATTAAACTCTTGGGTTCGTAGTAACGCGTCTGTAGCAGCGGCCTCTCTTTGTTTCTGTGTTGACATAGAGGGGTTATCCTTCTTAACCCGCTCTAACTCTAGCTTATACGAAGCAATCAATGTTGTTTGTCGGTTAAACTGCTCAACCGCATGGAACATAAGGGCCGACAAACTTGTCACCCTATCGGTAATGCCAACCGATCTCCCTGCTTCATTTATCCCAAGGTAATCAGTTATCGCACTTGACGACAGTTGTCCTCGCGCATGGGCTAGTTTAACAAGAGGAGCAAGCTCTTCTAACTGTCGTCTCCTATTAGTAGACATTTTTTTATCTTTTCGGGGGGTAAAATTACCCTTGGCATCTTGCACATAGAGATTTTCAATAGAAGGCAATACCCATGACTTAGTTCGGGCATCCCCCCTGTCTAAAATCCCTGCATCTAGACGGGTCATCCCTGAATTTAACACGGTACCCATAGCAAACCTTAACGCCGCTACAGTCTCCCCAATACCATGCGTCCCTGCTAGATTTGCAAAGATAAATATGGGTATTTGTGATAGGTTGACGATAGCCGAAGACGCGTTAAACCCAATCGTCCATATAAACGCAACTCTGTTAGCTTTCTTAGACCATTCAAATATATCTTGAGTAGGATTAAGCGCAAATTTAGCTCGACTTTCTAAGCTGTCTCTTGCGGCAATACCCCCACCCCCGCCTTCCGCTACTGAGGTAAGAGGTACAACATTTAGACTACCCTTTGTGGAAAAAGGAGCTTTTGTACGTACGGTGCGCCCTAATTTATCGTCTTCTACCCCCTTTATCTTGTCAAGTATGCCGCTTATTATCGCTTTATGTTTCATCAACTCTATCTTGCGCGTTAGATCGTAGATATGCCCACCAAACTCGTTTGTAAATTGTCCTTCATACCCTGCTATGTTTTGCCGTTTTTGAAACGATTTAGCGATAGCACTTTGGGGCAATGACTCAACAAACATATTAATGATTTGAGTTTTTAGTTCTTGGTTACCTTCTCCAGATGGGATGATGTCTAACAACTGATCTACAAATTTATTATTAGGTGGTGCCTGATACTGCGCGTCTTTGCTTGTCTCATATAGCCCTACTTTAGGTTTACCATTCTTACCGGGTACTACTTTTTTATCTCCTGTTAACACGTTTTTAACGTATAGCTCTCGTTCCCGTCTAGTCTCAAACATAAGGAACACTGGTTCTGTAGAGTTAGTGTCAGACGAGTACGCATCGAAGGACAAACGATATTTACCCTGTCTATGTAAAGGTAAGTACGGGTCTATTCTTTGGGCTATAAGCTCTTTGTAGACTCCTTCAAGTTGTTTCTTCTCTTTCACACCAACGCCTTTTAACGACGCTAGGCTTGTAGTCATACTTCCAAGCAGTTCTGTGAATAACTTCGCGTAAACATCTATCATATCAGCGTACACTTTCTTACCTTCAGGACTTAACGATAGGTAGTCATCGTGAAAATCCTTCCAAGCACCATACGCTTCAGAGTCAAAACCGTATTTTTCTAATGCTTGTTTTTTAGTCAACCGTAAGTCTGCTTCTCGTATAGTGCTTTCACCAAGTAGGGTATTGAGTAGCTTAACTTCCTTAAGTCTTTGTTTACTCTTCTCAGTCGTAGCCGCTAACACCGTTGTTATAGGTCTAAGGTACGCGTTTAAGAACGATGTTTCTGTTTTAGCTCTTACTTCAGCGTTTCGTAAAGCTGCTCGTTGATTGTCCATTGCCACGTTTAGTTCATGACCATATACACCTAAATCTTTATCGTACCAACCTGCTATATCTGCCATAGCCAGTGAAGGGGTAAGCCCAAAATAACCCTTTTGTACTGCCGTACCTACACTACCTGCCCATTCAGCCGCTGCGTTTACAAAACTATTACCTGTACCCTTTGTTGGGATACTAGAATACCTACGGTTTATTCCTTTATTCACGTTATCCATATCAGACAACATGCGGGTTAGACCTTCAGGTGTTTGGTTCTCCAATAACACACCAACACCACGTTCGTTATAGTTTGGAGCTAGTAATGTGTCTATTACAGTACGTATAGACTCACTCATCTCGGTAGTTTTAGCCGGGATAGTTTTAGCTGCGCCACGGTGATGCGTCATATTGTAAAGGGCATTCTTAAATTTCTGCCACATGGTTAGCAGTTTGTTACCTAGACCGATTACTGGGGTGTTAGAACTCCCTTCACGCACATAGTTTTGTGCTAGGTACTGTTGGAATTCAGCACTTCCATAGGCTTCAGCAATAAACTCCTCTACACTTGTCATGGCATAGAGATCATCTGTCGTCCTACCCGCTGCTACAGCATCTTGTTTGAACTGCTCAAAGAGTTTCTTTATCTCTATAACTGAATTGTGTTTGGGGTTACCTCTTATAAACTTAATGGTTGCCGCATGACTCATCTCGTGCAGCAATGTCGCCGCAGTTAACCCTGTAATTACCGTGCCCTCATACTGCATCCCCTCCTCAAGAAGAATGACATTGGTCAGTTCTTCGATTATCTGACCTTCAGGGGTTCTTAGCTCAGATATATACATACCTAAAGGAGGCCCGACTTTCCTGTCTTTCTCCTTTGCTCGACCATCGAGTATATTCCGGTAAGTTTTTTCTAGCTCAGTAGTTGGGTTTTTAAGTACAACAACAACTTTAGTATCCCCTACAACTTTAGCTAACTTCCGCGCTGAAGCTACCATCCCGGCAAACTTAGGAGTATTAGGTAACATCTTAGCTACAGCTAGGAGCGCCCCTTGGAGATCGTTGTTCCACAGGGGAACCATAACGTCGTTATCTAGATACTTATCTAGTTCAGGATCAAACGCCACCCCTAAGAACCTATTAAATTTATCTAACTCTTTTATTTTACTTAACACGTCCTGAGTTATTTGCGCGTTAAAGCTAGCTTCTTCCTCTAAATTTAATGTCCCTCTTGCCGGATCACTTGCAAGTACTTTATCTGTAGTCCCTAATAAGTCATATATTTCTTGGGTAGTAACTCCTTCCTCTACGGCAATTTCTTTAACCGCTTCTGGCACAACCTTACTACGCGACTTAGTACTTTTAGCAATTCTAGCGGTAAGTTTCTTTCCTATCCTTTTACGCTTACCTATGTCTGCCGTAAGTGCTTCACTTACCCCTTCAATATTTCGTAGCCTATCCCTAACTTCTTGTGGGTTACTAACAAGTTTTTCTTTTGTGGTACCTATAGAAGCAAGGACTTCTTTTTTAGTAGTGCCTTTTTGCGCGGCTATTTCTTTTAATGCAGTATCTACCGCAGCGGGGCGACCTCCCTCACTACCTACCTCTTCAAGACCAGTAATCCGTTCTCCAAGTTCTACAAGCGTTTCAGAAGCCTCTTGTGACCCTTTTATTACCGCTTCAGTAGCAGTGTTTGCAGCATCAACGCGGCTAAACACAGGATCATCCCCACGAATAAGTTTCTCTTTGCTTGTCCCTATCTGCTTAAGCAGGATTTGCTCGGAGGTTACATCTTCAAAACCTTTAGCCTTACTCGCAACAACCTTTTTAATAGCGTTATCAATCGCTTCTGCGCTAGTTTGCCCTGCGTTTTTTAACCTAGTAACTTCAGTGTTTAGCTTTTTAATTATTGCGTTTCGTTTTGAATAGGCTTTATTTCTTGCTCTATTTACCTTGGCACGGGTTTTTGGCCCCGCCTGTACAACCTCACCGGGAGTTTGATTCCTTTTTGATACGTCGCTGTTGTACGTACCTGATGTTTGCTCTAACGATTCAGGGCGTTTAAGATTTTTGTCACCTACAAGTTTAGTAAAGGCTGACTCATTTAAATCCGCAAGGGTTATGACTTCTGCACCCTTGATACGACTTGCATAAAGCGAAGCATTTTCTTGGGTTTTAAAGTAGGTTGTTTGTGTACCTGTTGCAGTAACCGCGTACGGCTTAACTACTCCCCCCTTATCGGTTGGGGTAGTAAACAAACGTAGCCCAGTTGGAGCTTTTTCTGACTCGATACGTGCGTCAACTTCAGCCGTTCGTTCGTTAGCCCCTTCGTTTTCTGGCTGGCCTATCGCCGCTGCTCGTTCAGCGGCACCTTTGTTTATTGGGACACCCGCAGGAGTCTCGGTTCCTCCTAGTCTTTGTTGCACTTGTTCTGATGTAGCTTCAAGTTCAAGTTGTGTGGCTGATTTGCTACCTGCTAATTCCTTTCGGGCTTGTTCTGCTTCATATTCTGCTATCGCTGCCTCAACTTCCGCTGCCCCATCTACTACACCTTCCGTTGTCTCAACTTCCGCTGCCTCATCTACTACACCTTCTGCTGCCTCAACTTCCGCTATCGCTGCCTCAACTTCCGCTGTTTCTACCGCCGCTTCTTGTTCCTCTGCAATTGCTTCTACTTCCGCAACTTCTTGTCCGATATCGCTGTCAATATTTAAGATCGACATCAACTCAGATTCAGACCTATCCTCACGAGTACTTGCTTCGTCTACCGCTTGGGCAATAGCTTCTTCTGATGTCGCACCGCCCTCAGTAAGTTCATCTATTCTAGCTTCAAGGGCTGCACGTGTAGCACCCGCGCCCCTATCATCAGGACTAGCGGCAGCAATAGTACCTCCAAGCGTGCCACCTACTAGCCCCGCAGCAATACCAACTTCTATGTATTCATCTATCGCTTCCTCACTACCAATGTCTAACCCCGCTTGAGCGCGTTCTAAAACTGACTGTCCAATTTCAGTGGGTACTTCCGTCGTGACACCACCAACTATGCCCTTTGCCGCTCGGGTAAAGAACCCCCCGCTAGTTAAAAGTTTTTTGGTAGGAATCAACTTTAGGAGTTGGAATCGTTCAGCAATAGAATCTAATAGCGCTTGAGGAATAGCAGTAAGTGCGGCGGCTGCCTCATCTATTTCAACACGTTCCCCACGCTCTATAGCTTCTTTCTGCCGCTCTCGGTTACCTCCCCAAAAGAAAGGTACTTGTGATAAAGCGCCACCGATAGCCCCGACTGAAAATCCTGCAAGCGTCCCCAACCCCGGCACTACTGACCCCACCGCCGCACCAGTAGCAGCAGCAGCAAGTATACTTCCACCCGTCTGTGGGGCTGTTTCTCCTAGTACTCCGCCGAAATATTCAAGGAAACTGTCTACGCCTTCTACGTCCTTGTAGCCCATAGCTTCGGGCGCTTCGGCTAACTGTGCTGCATTTGCGGCTATTCGTTCAGCACCGGCTTCTCGCAAATAGTCTGAGTCAAATATGTTACCAAGACCTTCTTGGAATGACCCAAAGCGTTCTCCAGCCGCGTCAACACCACGGGAGAAGCCAGCGGATATAGCGTTAGTATTTTCTTCCTCTTCTATACGTGCAGCTTCTTGTGCCTCAATAGCTTCGGCGGCGGCAACAGCTTCTTGTTCTTCTTGTTGTTCTTCTGAGGGGCCAGCGAAAGAACTAAAAAATTGTTCTTCTCGTTCTTTGGCAAGCTGCCGTCTAACGTAACCTATAACTTGAGCTTCAGTAGCATCTTCAGGGCCGTTAACTTCGTAAACCTGTCCATCTGGCCCAGTTACATCATAAATAGCCAATGATAAACCCGCCGTCTTAATGTCAGTAGGATCAACTTTCGTGTAACCTTCAGGGACTACCTCTTTTTGGGGTAACGCTGCTGGTTCTACCGCTGCTATTTGGGCAATCGCTGGTTCTTCCTCCGCTTCTATTTGGGCAATCGCTGGTTCTTCTGCCTCTACCTGAGCAATCGCTGCCTCAATCTCCGCT